>JGI24710J26742_10004596_pt1 | contig 11272 bp, 12 predicted proteins | sample BioPla2DNA2_FD_26742 | JGI IMG/M metagenome (IMG submission 26742) | reverse complement strand
CCTTCACGAGCACTACTTGTAAATAGTATAACACAAATTTGAATAGAAATGTTGTATTTTAGCAAGAAAAAAAGCAGCAAATGCTACCTTTATATTATCTCTTACTAAATTGTGGTGCTTTACGAGCTTTTTTAAGTCCGTATTTTTTACGTTCTTTAACACGAGGATCTCTTGTAGTCATACCTTCAACTTTTAGAATCTTGCGGTATGAATCTTCTCTTGTTTGATCAGTGTTTTTATCATATTCAAGTAAACATCTAGTAATACCTAATCTAATTGCTCCGGCTTGACCGTTATAGCCTCCACCTTTTACTTTTATATCAATATCAAATGTTTTTTCATTTTTAGTAAGTACCAGTGGTTGTTTTAAATCCATAACTAAAGTTTTAAATGGAATATATTTATCTACATCTTGTCCATTAACAGTGATATTACCAGTTCCTGGAACCATTTTAACTTGAGCAATTGATTTTTTTCTTCTGCCTGTAGCAGTTATTTCATTATTTTTCATATCTATCTCCTAATCAATTGTTAATTCAGTTGGTTTTTGAGCTTCATGTTCATGAGTACTTCCNGCATATACTTTTAATTTTCTATACATTTGGTCTCCAAGTGCTCCCTTTGGAAGCATTCCTTTAACAGCTCTTTCAACTATCTCAACTGGATTACTTTCTAGTACTGCTCTTGCAGTACGTTTTTTTAATCCACCAGGGTATCCTGAGTGATCATAATAAATTTTATTATCAAGTTTATTACCAGATAGCTTTACTTTATCAGCATTGATAATAATTATAAAGTCTCCTCCATCGACGTGGGGAGTAAATGTAGGTTTGTGTTTTCCACGTAGTCTTTTAGCTACCTCAGATGCCATTCTACCTAGTGGTAATCCTTCTGCATCAACCACATACCATTTGCGATCTACATCTTCTTTTCTTTGCATAAATGTTTTCATATTGTTTTTTCCTTTCATTTCTCTTTTTTTCTAATGTAACTTCCCACATTACAAAGAAATCAAGAAATAAATGTACCACTTTAAATTATATGAAATTAAAGCCTTAAAGTCAACTAAAATTGTTAGATAACTTTTTTTAATCTTTGAATTGTTCTTTCTTTTCCCAAAATATTAATTAAAGTGTAAAGATCAGGCGTCATTGTTTTTGATGTTAGAGCAAGTCTGATAATATTACTAACATCAGCTACACTTCCTTTATAGTTATCAGGATTTTCTTTATAATCTTTCATATTAGATGCGTAACCTAATTCATTTGATAATTGTTTTACTTTTTCAAACCAAGTTTGTTTATCATCGTTTATATCAAAGTATTTGTCTATGTATAGGTTAATAATTTCCTTATAATTTTCTGTTTCAATAACTATATCTAAGTTATCAAAGTACTCATCATACATATAAAATATGTTTTCAAATACATCACTATATCCACCATAATCTTTTCTTGGTTTTTTAGTTTCTCTTTCTATATTTAAAATGCTTTTTGTATAATCGGGATATTTTTTTAAAATATTATAAAATTCTTTATCATAAACTTTTGCCCAAAGACAAGTATTTTCATATACTTCATCTTTTGATTGTTTAGAAATATAATTTTTAGATATATTTATTAATTTATCTAAATCAAATAAAGAGCCACTTGCCGACATTTTTTTAAAATCAAAAGTATAATCATCAATTGTTTTATCTGGATTATGCAGTAGCCATTCTTCAAAATTAGAGTTTGCGGTTGTCATTAAATAAAGTTTAACAGCTTCTTCTGGTATTCCTTTTTCATGATAATAAGAAAGGGCTGCCTCAGGGTCTTTTCTTTTAGATAGTTTTCTGATTGAATCATTTTCTTTTTTATTAATCGGAGCCAAATGACAAAAGTATGGCAGTTTAAAATTAAATAATTTAAAAAGTTGCTCATGGACGGGATATGAACTAAGCCACTCATCTCCTCTTAGTACATGGGTTGTTCTCATTAAATGATCATCTATTGCATGAGCAAAATGATAAGTAGGTATTCCATCTGATTTTAAAAGAATTACATCTAAATCATTTTCAGGAAATTCAACCTTTCCTTTAGCAAGATCATTTACGATAATCTTATTATTAAAATCTCCTGGTGATTTTAATCTAATAGTAAACTCTTCGTTGTTTTTAAGTTTTTCTTCTATATCTTCATTAGATAAATATCTGCATCTAGCATAAGAACCATAGTAACCAATTCTTGTTTGTTTTTGTTCTTGGTTTCTTCTTATTTCATCAAGTTCTGCTTCTTTGCAGAAACATGGATAAGCAAGATCATTATCTATTAAATGTTTAGCATAGGTATGATAAATCTCTGTTCTTTCGGTTTGTTTATATGGTCCATATTTTCCTTTATCTTCCGACTGAGATACTCTTCCTTCATCAATAGTTATTCCAAAGTTATTTAAATCATTTATGATTCCTTCGATTCCATTTTCAACACTTCTTTTAAGATCAGTATCTTCAATTCTTAAAAAGAATACTCCCTTTGTATCATGGGCTAGTTTTTTAGCAATCAGAGCCGTTCTTAAACTTCCCATATGGACAAATCCAGTTGGTGATGGAGCAAATCTTGTTACTATTGCTCCTTTTTCTAAGTTTCTTTCTGGATAAAGCTCTTCATAAAATTTAATATCCTTTTTTATATTAGGAAAAAGTAAGTTTCCTAGTGGTTTATTCATAGTTATTCCTCATTTCTTATTTATAATATAACATATTTAATAGCAAAGAAAAAGGAGGCAAAATGCCACCTTTAATTAATTTCGATTGTTTTCTTTGATTCTATTTCTTCTTTTTTCTTTACAGTGATTAATAAAGTACCATTTTCAAACTTAGCATCAATATCATCTTCAGTAATATCTCCTAGTGAAAATGATCTAGAATAATGACCATAACTTCTTTCTCTACGGATGTAGTTTTTGTCATCTTCTTTTTTCTCTTCGTTTCTTGATGCAGTAACAGTTAAGTACTTATCTTTTAAATCAATTTTAATATCTTCTTTATTAAACCCTGGTAGGTCTATTTCAATAAAGTAAGTATTATCTTTTTCATAGATATCACATTTCATATCTCTTACTCTGTTTGTCGGAAAGAAGAAACTATCAAAATCATCATCAAAGAAAAAACTTCTTGGAATTAAACTCATAATTCACTTCCTTTCTAACTATAATTATAACAGATATTTAGCACTTGTCAAGTGCAAGTGCTAAAATGTGACAAAATATATAACCCTTAGTAAGGGCTATATATTAAAATTAACTAAATCATCAATTGAGTTTTCAAATATATATATAAGAAGTTCTTGGTCTAAAGTTGTTAAGTTTTGCTTTAGTTTAGAGTTAGTTCTAAATAAAATATCGGGTCTATTTACAATAACATTGGTAAGATTTTTAACTCCAAATTCTTTTAAGTAATTTAAGTTTTCGGTTACTATATCTTTCATTACAGTAAGTTTAGTTAAAGTATCAGTATTAAGCACTCCTTTAATATAATTTGTATCTTTAATATTAAATTGATCTAAGTAACTGAGATTCAACTTTATCAACCCCCATTTCTTCAACTGATTCTTTGATAAATATATATTCTTGTTCTTCTAAGATAGAGTCATGCATTAATGAATATAGAAGAGCTTTCTTTTCTTCAAAACCATAGTCTATTAAAGCTCTAAATACTCTAAATACTTTTTGTCTAGAGATAATTTGAGTTCCATAGATTAGTTCAGTTTTTCTTTTTAATATCGCTAGTGGTGTATCTGAATAAATAGAAGCTCTTGTTGATTCATCTACGATTCCCATTATTGGATAATCACTTTTAATTATTCCTATTTCTTCTTCAGATATAAGTTCATTACTTTCTTTAATATGTTTTTTTACTTTTAAAAACTCATCATAACTCATCTTATTATCTGGATGGGCTTTATTTAAACGGTTAAACTCTATCTTTAAAGAGTTCCATACATCAAGACCATTTTTATATGCATAGTAATTTCTTTTAATAATTAAAGTCTTTAAAGTGTTTCCGGCAAACTTTTCATTTCCGTGAATATATTCAGTAAGCCCGACTTCAATTAGCTGATCTATTTTACTTGCTAAATCCGTAGTATTTAAAACTGTATAGTAAGAATCTTTTTCATTAAAGAAATCTATTAAGTTAAAACCATACATTTTTAATACTTCAATATTTTTTCTAAGTAGATTTTTATGTTCTTGGAATGCAAATGGTGGGGATATTGCAAATGAACAATTTTCTACTATTGTTTTAATATCTGCTTTGTATTTTTTTAAATAATCAATGGTTTCTTTTAAGTTTTCATTATTTGAATAAAGAAAATTAATATTTGTATCAATTATTTTATTTATATCAATGTTATATTCTATAAATAACTTAGCATTTTCAACAAAGTTATATGATCCTTCTTCTCCAAAAATAGTAGTTGCATAATTTACTATTNTAAATAACTCTCCTCCAGCACTTTTTATATCAAAGCGATTTTCTAAAGTTCTGGTTACAATCTCAATATATTCTTTAGTACTTCTAGTAAGTAGATATACGATTACATTAGTATTTTTAGATACTACTTTTGATAATACAATTTTTTGTTTAATTAAATATTCTGCTTGTTTTTCTAAGCGGTTTATATTTTCAAGTTCTAGTTCTTTTCTTAAATCATCATCAAAATCATCATAGTTAAATCCTAGGGTTGCAAAGATTTCTTTTAATTTTTGAGCATTTTCAGCATCTACTAAAACAGCATTCTTTTTACTTTCTCCTAGGTTAACAAATTCAAAGAAATTTTCACTTATAGTATGATCTTCTATTTCTTCAATTTCGACAGCATCTGGAGTATAGTCCTCAATTATTCTTTCAAGTACCCTTGGTTTTTCTTCTTCTATTACTTCCTGTTCAATAACTTCCTCTTCGATTGATTCTTCGACTTTCTCTTCTTTTTTAGGTTCTATTCTAGTTAAAGTAATATTTATATTAGGCTCTTTTTTCTTAACTACTCCGGTATACTTTTCTTTTAATTTTCTGGCGTTTGCCTCATTCATAAAAGTATAGATTTTATCTAAATTAGATGAAGCATTTTCTGGAGTTATTAAATTAACAATTTTCTCTACAACATCATAATCATCAGCACTATAAAGCTCATCATCTTCAGTAAGCCTTAATAATCTTCGGTAAGACTCATTATTCTTAGCTCCATTTTCTTCAATATATTTAATGTTAAATTCATTTTTTTGAATATATCTTGAAATTATTTCTTTTAGTTTTTCTAGCTTTAATAATTGTTCTTTATCAAGTTCCAGTTTAGAATTTTCTTTCTTAGCTATTTCAGCAAGACCAATAATAAAATTTATTTCGGTTAGAAATTCATCTCTAGATGAATCTGGCTCTATATTAGCAGTAACTTTCTTTAAAAGAGGTTTTTTTAAATTTAGAATATCTTCGGACATTTTAAAATTATCTAAAAATATTTTTAGTTCACTATTATCAAATGCTAAGTCCTTAACATTAATTCCATGACTTTCTTTAATGTTAAGTGCTGATAATAATATATTAGTTAATATCTGTTTACCAGAGCTCATAAAATACCTCCTTTATTTATTGTTTTTCTTAATTTCTTTTTCGTTATATTTTTTAATGCGAGCTTTTACTATTTCATATGTGGAAATATAATCTCTTAATTCTCCTACTTTTTTCTTATAATCAAGTTCATATTCTTTTGGTGATTTTTCATAATTTTTAATTAATTGTTTAAAGAAAATTAAATTTAAACGAAGAGTCTCGGCTAAGAATGCAGAAGTTAAAATGTTTTTCTCAATTGATTCGTCTTCTAAGGCATATTTATCAAGTAATGTAGATAACTCAGTTAGTCTAGTTGTATCATTTTCACTATAATTGTTTAACACATCTATTTCTTCAGCAATGATATCTTCTATTTGTCTAATTAATTTTTGATCTTCAGTTTCTTTATCTTTAGAATCTTTTACAACCTTTTCTTCATGTACTTCTTCTTTTGTTTTTTCTACTTTTATTTCTTTTGGTTTTTGTGTTTCAAGCATTTCTTCTTTTTGTTCTTTTGGTTCTTTACGCCTTGAAATAACTAGAAGTTTTTCACAGTTAATAATTATTTCGTCTCTTTTTTCATCAGATAACTTACCACTAGAAATCAGCTTATCAAACTCTTTTAATTCTTTTTCAATCATCAGAGATACAACTGCATTTTGTACTAAGTTATAAGGTTTATCAACCATTTTAAAGAAATCATTTATTACGGTTAAAGTATTATCTATATTAATATTAAAGTTTTTAGATAGAAATAATTCTTTTACTTCTTCTAAATCTTCTTTATATTCTTCTTTCTTTCTCTCTAAAATAATTCGATATTTGTCTAAAGCTTTTTCATCATCACTACGCGATTTTTTTGGTTCCATTACTAAATTGTAGTTTTGTTTACCTATTTCTTTTTTTATAGCTGCTTTAGTATCAGTATCAAGTCCATATTTATTTAAAGAAGCATTAAATTCAAGTACATCAAAAATAGGTTCTTTTAACTCTCCTGATTTAAATTTATCTTGAGTCGTTTTATAAGAACTTAAGTTGTTTTCTAAAATTTCAATATGTTCTATTTTTTCATTTTCATCGGTTTTGATAAAATCTTTAATACTATTAATTAAATTATTTAATTGCTCTTTTGCTTTTTTATATTGAGAAGGTTTATTTTTAGATTTTGAATCACTAGTAACTTTTTGATAAAGTTTTATTATATCTTTATTCTTTTTAAAAGATTTTATTTCTTTATCAATATTAGCATGACCTATTTCATTTAAAATGACCTTTAAATCATCTTCACTAAGTAAGATTATATTATCAATATTTAAATCATTTGGTTTTAAATTATATTTAAAAAGTGTGTTTTCGATTAAAAGAACCATGTTTTGTTTTTTCTTTAACTCTGTTATTAATGAAGAGGTTATTGATATTCTTTTACTAATCTCATCAAGCAAAGTTTGAATTGGTCTCACTAAAATCACCTCTCTACTTTAAATAATAGTACCATATAATTAGTCAATATACAAATAAAATGTGCTTTTACAAAGTCTTTTTAGCAAAGTAAAGAAGGTTTTTTTATGTTTAAAATAAAAATTGAAGAAATTTATTTATTGTGCTATACTTCAGATATAATAAAAAGGAGTTTTTAAAGTGAAAAATGAAAATGAAGAAATAGAATTACCCAGAAGAAAAGATGAGGTAGCTAAGGAAAGCGAAATCACTCAAAAGCAGATCCCAAAAAGTAGAGAAGAAAGTCCAAATAGAGAAAGTACTCTACCAGATGAACTTCGAACTAATTTAAGCAAACAAGAAAACAAATTTATTCCGATCGAAGAAATTGAATCACTTTTTATAGAAGAGCCTGTAGAAGAGCCAAATAGACTTCCAAAGAAAAAAGAAGAAGCTTTAACTAATAATATGAGTCAGTCAAACATACCACAGCCTGCCAAACCTTTTCCTCTACAGCAAGAGCAGCCACCAATCGAGCCACCACTTGCACCAGTAATAGAGCCTGCCTCAAATGTTAATGTAATAGAAGAAGTTTCGAATACTCCAGTAAATGACCCTGTAATTGAAAAACCATCAGCTACATTAGAGCCAAAACCTGATGCTCAATTAAGTCCAAAATTAGTAGTTGAAGAGGCTCCTAAAATTGCTAAAGAGGGTGGAAATCCATTTTTAGGTTTCTTAATACTTTTAATAATTATCGCAATCTTCCTATTTTCATTTTACTTTTTAGTAAAAGAAGATATTATAAAACTACCAGATAATATTAATTTACCATTTATAAATGATAAATCTCCTGAAGATAATAATACGAATGATAATGATGATAATAACACACAAGAAATTGTTATTTCTGGTCACTATGCAGAAGAAGATCCTAAAGTGTGTCCTGAAGTTCCAGTATTTATAAAATTTTACGATGATAATACATATGAGTTTAATCAGCTTAGATTAGATGAAGATGATGATGAAATTGCTTGCAAAGGTATTATATTAAGTGGAAGTTATTCTATAAATAATAATACAATTACTTTAAACTCAAAGGATGGAATTATATATGCCACCTATAATAATGACATAATCGAAATGATAGTTGATGATGTTTCAGTTGCTTTAACTAAACAAGATGAAGAATAATAAAAACATACCCGAAAATAAAGGTATGTTTTATTTTATTTTTTCTTCTAAATACAATTTTAATTCTTTCATTCTTTCTTTTTGCATTATAGGAAGAATAGTTTCGAATATCTTATAGATATATTTTTCATAATTGTCTTGATTAGGAACTTTAATATCATATTTTTTAAGCATATCTATATAATTTGCAATTGAATTAAATGTAACTTTTTTACTTTCTTCAGGTGAATTTATTGTTACATAATTAATATTATTTTTAAAGTAATTTATATATAACTGAAATTCTTCCATAGTAATTATTTTTTTATTTAATAATCTTTTAAATAATGTAAGTTTATCAAATAAAGTATCTTCCACTATTAAGATATCTTCTCCCTTAGATATCTCAGTTAAAAATCTAAGTTCTATTTCAGCAAATAATAATGAATCTCTTTCTGATAAAGTAAGTACATTTTCTTCAGTTATTATATCTTTAGATCCTGCTGATTTTATTTTAAAAGAATCTTCATTAAAGAAATCTTTTGCTATTTCAAGTAAATTAGTTCTTTTATTATTTTTAGTAAATTCTATAATAAATGGTTTAGTATCTCCCATTAAATCTCTTAAAGTAATTAATTCATTTACTCTAGAGTCTTTAACACTAATAGTGCCACTATATTCATGAGGGTAAACTTTATCAAATTCCGTATAAAATACACTCGTAATATTATTATATAAGCGGTCAAGTAAATTATTAAGCATTGGATCATCGCAGTCAATTTCTAAATTTTCTAAAACACTTTCGTAATACCATTTTTGATCATTATAATCACCGCCATAATTTGAAAAATCAACCTTACCATTTTTTAAACTAAAAGCAAGTATTTCTTCTAAATTAGCTATTTTATCAGCAGCAATTACAGCTTTATTACGAACAGGAAGACCAAGACAATTTTGAATCTTTTGCTTTTTTTCTTCCTTCCATGATAAACCACTGTTTTTAACCGTAGCAGTCATTACAAGTGAGGCAACATCTCCACCAAAAAGTCTAGAGATATCCTCAATTGTATAATCTGTATCTTCAACAACATCATGAAGATAACCAGCGGCAACCACCGCTTCATCAAATCCGGCTTTTTTTAATATTTCACCAGCTATAAGCGGGTGAATAACAAAAGGTTTATTTTCATCATCTTTACGATATGNTCCCTCATGAGCACGAATAGCAAAAATGAGTGCACGATCACTTAAACTCACAACTCAAACCTCCCTAGAAGAAGTTATTATATAATGAAAATCATAGATTGTAAACTAAAACCCGCTTATTTATGTCGGTTTTTCACAAAATAATTGTTTTTATATCTTCCTTGTGTTAAAATCTAATTATAAACGGAGAGTGATAAAGTATGAAAAAATCTAAAAAAAATATCGTTGGATATTTAACTTTGGCAATCTCATTAATCGGTTTACTTGCAACATATCTAATATATAAATACTTTAAAATTGATGATGTCTTTTGTGTTATTTTAATGACTCTATCATTTATTATTGGTATTTATGGAATTTATCAAATAGTAAGGGATGCTTATAATTAATGTATGTAAACGCTATAAAAGAAGGTACAGACTATGTTAGACCTTTAGTAACTGGAAAAGTAACTTATGAAAATCGCCAGATTCTTAATATTATAAATTCACTTATGATATTAAACTCAGATGGCGACTGTTTAACTTGTGCTCATATTGCTGAGTTGTTTCAAGCAGCTGAGGATACCAATGAAGTTTTTAGTGATATCTTAAAGCAAATTAAACATTCAAGTAAAAGAGAAATTAAAAAAATTGAAGAAAAATATGGAATAAAAAAAGACACCATAATTAGAATTCATAATATTGTTGTTGATGTTGCTAAAAATATCGATAAAATAGATATTATTAAACATCCTTACTTAGATCTAGCAATTATTAAACTACATGAAAAAGTAAATATAAAAAACTTTCCAATATTTAATACTGAAGATATAAAAATCGGTACATCAATCCTTAACTTAGGATATGCTTTTCCTGAATATGATACATTTAAATATGACTTAGAAAAAGAAAGAATGATAGTTACTAATAAAGTAATGAACTTTCCCTTATTTCCAAGCCCTGGAATAATAACCAGAAATATAATAGATCCTAAAAATGAACTGAGCTTGTTTGAAACAAACGCTCCATGCTATCCAGGTCAAGCTGGAGGACCAGTTCTTAATGTAGAAGGAGAAGTTATTGGACTAACTCTTGCAAGCAAGATTATAAAAATTCATGATACCCAAAACTCAAGCTACACAGTAGAGTTATCAGCCGCAATAAAATCAAAAACAATAACAGAATTCTTAGATGAAAATAATATTACATATACAAAAAGATAGGAGAACAAAATGGATACTAGATTAGAAGATTATTTTTTAGAAATTAGAACACTTCAAATGCTGGATTATAAAAACGCTACAGAAAACAACTTTGATTCAAGAACAGCTTGGTTTAACCATATGATGAGTCAGCAAAAAGATGAAATCGCAGAGGCAATTATAAGNTTATCAGAAAGATACGAAGTACCTCTTTCAAGAGCAGCTGAAGACTTTGATCCATCTATGGTACTCAGAGTTGGAAGAATTAAAAATTTAGANAAAAGTTCAAAAAAACTTTGACAGTTCTATTATACAAAAACTCTCTTTCCCTTTTACAAAAGGGTTTAAGACCTTTTTAACAAGAGTGCGTAGTTTTTAATAAATTTTTATATATTTCATATAATTTAAGGAGTTAATATGTGTTTAACTAATAATTTAATAAATATACTCAGTAAAATCTTTTTATTACTAAGTATAATAATACCAATAATATATTTATTATTAAAAAGTAAAAATATAACTATTTTTTCTTTTTTAACTGCAATTTTAATCTTTTTATTTATATTCTTAATTAAAACCAGCATTAAATTTGTTAATGTATGTGAAAAATACGAAATCGATACACCAAGCGAAGAAGTATTAAACGAAGAAATCGATACACCAAACAACGAAGAACCAGATAA
>JGI24710J26742_10004595_pt1 | contig 11272 bp, 11 predicted proteins | sample BioPla2DNA2_FD_26742 | JGI IMG/M metagenome (IMG submission 26742) | reverse complement strand
TTAAATTTCTCAGATCCATGGCCTAAGGACAGACATGCGAAGAGAAGGCTTCCTTCCAGAGAATTTCTGGCACGATTTGATAAGATTCTGAAAAAGGATGGACGGATCGAATTTAAGACGGATAACAGAGGTTTGTTTGATTTTGCGGTGGAGGAGCTTGAACCTGCAGGGTGGAAGGCAGAAAAGATTACGTATGATCTGCACCATGATGCAGAAATGGCAGAGGGAAATATCATGACAGAGTACGAGGAAAAATTTTCGGCACTGGGAAATCCCATCTGCAAATATATTATTTATCGATAAAATAAAAAGGAAAGAGGGATCGTTATGGCATATCATTTTAATGCAGAAAATTTTGAAGCAGAGGTATTAAAGTCAGAGCTTCCGGTTCTGGTGGATTTTTTTGCGGATTGGTGCGGTCCGTGCAAAATGATTGCTCCGGTCATTGAGGCACTTGCAGAGGAATATGACGGAAAAATAAAGATTGGTAAATTGGATGCAGGAGAAAATCAGCAGCTTGCTTTGGGTTACGGTGTCAGAAATGTTCCTGCCTTCCTGTTTTTTCAGAATGGAGAAATTGTGGACAGACTCATTGGAGCGGATAAAAAACAATTAGAGGAAAAGTGTAAAGCTTTTCTGAAATAAGAAAGGAAAAAACCGCCTTGCACAGTCATGAAAAATGCTTGTGTTTTAAGGCGGTGTTTTTTATCAGGAATGGGGTGTGGATAGTTGTATATTATTTTCTTTCTTTTGTGGATTATACTAAATGGAAGAATAACATTGGAAATTGTATTGTTTGGTGTTGTAATTTCAGCTCTGATGTATGCTTTTGTATGTAAATTTATGGATTACAGTCCAAAGCGGGATTGGATTGTTTTTAAAAAAACAGGTTATATTTTGCAGTACATAGGTATTTTGATCGTAGAAATCGTAAAAGCCAATATGTCGGTTGTAAAGCTTATTCTTTCATCTAAATATGAACCGGAGCCTGTGATCATACGGTTTAAGACGGATTTAAAAACGAAGACGGCAAAGGTTGTACTGGCAAATTCCATCACACTGACGCCGGGGACCATTACCGCTTCTTTGGAGGAAGATGAATTTATCGTACATTGTCTGGACAAGGCGTTTGCAGAAGGAATGGACAGCAGTATTTTTGTAAAGCTGTTAAAACGTATGGAAAGTGTATAAAAACAGGTTTGTTCAGAAAATTGTTTTGAAGATAAAGGGAAAGGATGTTTTTGAAATATGCTGTTGGATGGAAATACAGGGGCGCTTGCTTTGGCCTATAAGGGAGTCTATATTGCGGCGCTGGTTTTTTTGATTTTAATGGTGTTTGCCTGTCTGATACGAGCCGTCAAGGGTCCTCGTGTGGCGGACCGTATTGTGGCTGTCAATATGATGGGTACAATGGTCATGGTAATTATTGCAATTCTTTCTTTATATCTGCATGAGAGCGGACTGGTGGATATCTGTCTGATCTATGCAATGATCAGCTTTCTTGCAGTAATCGTACTTTCCAAGGTATACATCGGAATTTACAGAGAAAGGAAGTTAAAGGAGGACAGAAAAGATGGAAGTATTTGAGTGGATACGTTTTCTGGTTGGTTCAGCAGTACTCTTTACAGGGCTTTGTATTTTTGCGTTGGAAATGATAGGAGTGTACCGTTTTCAATATGTATTAAACAGGATGCACGCAGCAGCTATGGGAGATACCCTCGGAATCGGAGTCAGTCTGGTTGGTCTGATGATTTTTTCGGGATTTAATTTTACGACATTGAAGCTTAGTCTGATTGTCATCTTTTTATGGATGGCTTCTCCGGTTTCCTCTCATCTGATCACAAGGCTGGAGATTACAACAAATGAAAAATTGGACCAGTATTGTGAGAAGGAAGATTTGGGATAAGATTAAGAAGACAATAAGCTTTATATGGAAGGGAGCATGGAATTTATGCGGTTTTTTACATATCTCTGCCTTGGATTTCTGGTACTGTGTGCCGTGTCGGTTACATTTTCAAAGAATTTATTGAATTCCATTTTGATTTTTATGTCATATAGTCTGGTTATGTCGATTATCTGGCTGCTTTTGGAATCTCCGGATCTTGCCATTACGGAGGCAGCAGTTGGAGCAGGTGTTACAAGTGTACTTTTTTTTGTAACACTTAAAAAGATCCATGCAATCAAAAGAGAGGGGGATGATGGACATGACCAGAATAAGACCGGATGAGGAAGTAAAAAAAGGATTCGCCGCGCGTTTTCATAACTGGCTTTACGGGGCGGAGGATCCGGTCTGCGGCCATGTGGAAATGATGCCGCAGAAGGAGTTTATAGAAGAAGAGAACAGTATTCTGGAAAGACAGAAAGAAAAGGAGGAACTCAGAAAGCATATTTATGATACGGAACACAATCGGGAAATCCGGGTATTCCGGGTTTTTTATAAGGTGATGTCCGTGATCTTCTGTATTTCACTCATTGGGGTTTTACTGGTGACGGTGTCCAATCTGCCCTCTGTCGGCACGGCAGAACGTCCGGTTAATAATGAAGTTTCTGCCAGATATATCGAGAAAGGAATTCAGGAGACGGGCGCTGTCAATATTGTGACTGGTATGATTCTGGATTATCGTGCCTTTGATACGTTTGGCGAGTCTAATGTGCTCTTTATAGCAACCTGTACAGTGCTTATTCTGCTGCGGCTCGATGGGGACAGTAAGCAGAAGGAGGATGCGGAGGCAAATGATCGTATCTATGAGCCAAAAAATGACATTATATTACAGAAGATAGCAAGAATTTTAGTACCACTTATTATAATCTTTGGTATCTATATTATATTGAACGGACATTTATCTCCGGGCGGGGGATTTTCGGGCGGAGCGATCATTGGTGCAGGGCTGATTCTGTATCTGAATGCCTTTGGCTTTGCAAAAACAGAACGATTCTTTACGGAAAAGACTTATAAATGGATCTGTTTTTGTTCCTTATCCTTTTATTGTATTGCAAAAAGTTATTCTTTTTTTACCGGCGCTAATCATTTAGAAAGCGGTATTCCGCTTGGAACGCCGGGGGCTATCTTAAGCAGTGGTCTGATTCTTCCGCTTAATATCTGTGTGGGACTGGTCGTAGCTTGTACAATGTATGCATTTTATGCGCTGTTTCGGAAGGGAGGCTTTTAAATGGGTGCGAATTTATTTGCCAACTATGGAGAAGCAGTGGCTGTGATTTTATTTGGCATCGGTTTTTCCAACCTTTTGCTGCAGAAGAATCTGATCAAAAAGATTATCGGACTCAATATTATGGATACCGCAGTATATCTGTTTCTGGCAGAAAAAGGTTATATTGAGGGACGTATGGCACCAATTGTAGTAGACGGTATACAGAGTGTGGATGCCTATATCAACCCGATTCCGAGTGGTCTGGTACTGACGGGCATTGTCGTGTCGGTATCGGTCACGGCACTGATGCTTTCTTTGACAATCCGGCTTTACCGCAGGTATCATACGTTAGATCTGGATGAGATTTCGACACAATTAAAAAAGGAGGGAAGGTAAATGGCTTTTGTGCAGAATTTCCCTTTTTTTTCCATCGTATTATCCATGTTTGCGGGAACCGTCAGTTCTGTGCTTCCGCAAAAACCTGCGAAATATCTGAATACGGCAGTGATTTGTATAGTCGGAACAATGTCGGCGGTACTGCTTGGATTTACATTGCAGACCGGTGAAAGCTTTACTTATATGATGGGACATTTTCCGGCTCCCTGGGGTAATGAGATACGTGCCGGAGTATTGGAAGCAGCAATGGCATTATTTTTCTGTATTATTATGCTATTGTCTTTATTGGGCGGACGAAAAAAACTGCTTGGTGAGGTAGAGATTACCAAGCATAATCTGTATTATATTTTGATTAACTTACTGCTCAGTTCCCTGTTAGCGCTGATTTATACGAACGATCTGTTTACGGCATATGTTTTTGTAGAGATTAACACGATTTCTGCTTGTGGTCTTATTATGATTCGTGAAAACGGCAGAACAATCGAAGCAGCAGTCCGGTATATGATTATGAGTCTGCTTGGCTCCGGTCTGTTATTAATCGGTATTTGTATGCTCTATGATTTGACGGGGCATCTTCTGATGTCCAATATCAGGGAAGCAGTGGCACAGATCGTGGCAGAAGGGACATATTCCATGCCGCTTTTGGTGACAATTGCTTTGATTTCAGTCGGGTTAGCGATTAAGAGTGCGCTCTTTCCGTTTCATTCCTGGCTGCCGGATGCGTATGGTTATTCCACGGTGTCCTCTGCGGCAATTTTATCAAGTCTGGTATCAAAGGGCTATGTATTTTTACTGATCAAGATCTTCTACCGGGTGATTGGCTTTTCGATTATCCGGGAAAGTAAGATTATCGATGTACTGTTTTTATTTGGACTGGCGGGTATAATCTTTGGCTCCTTAAGTGCAATCAAAGAAAACGATATAAGACGTATGATCGCTTTTTCCTCGGTGGCACAGATTGGATATATTTATATGGGTATCGGTCTGGGAACGGATGTCGGTATGATTGCGAGCGTTTTCCATATCATCGCACATGCAGCTACAAAATCCCTTCTGTTTGTAGCGGCGATCGGACTGACGGATGTGTCCGGCGGCAGCAGAAAGTTTATCGATCTGACAGGTGCCGCTTACCGGAATAAAGTCGCCGGAGTAGCATTTACGGTCGGTTCACTGTCCATGGTAGGCGTTCCGGTTTTTGCAGGCTTTATCAGTAAATTTTTATTTGCCAATGCGGCAGTCTATAACAGCGGCAAGATGCTTCCGGCTCTTGTAGTGCTGTCGATCAGTACTATCCTGAATGCGATTTATTTTATGAAGACGGTCATTCGTATCTATACACCTGCCAAAACGGATTATCCTTGTATTACGTGGAAACAGGAGAAGTTGTATGCAGTGACGATGGTGCTTTTTATGATTTTGAATATCATTCTTGGCATGGGTTCTCAGCCGATTGTGGATCTGATCCAGCAGGGTTTGTCCACCTTCGCATAAAAAAGTAAGGGCGTGGAAAAAGGTATGAAAGAAACGGTATGGGTAATAGTTCCGGTTTTGATTCCGGTCATAATGGGGATTTTTCTGTTATTTATGAAGCCGTCCAAAAGCCGTAAAACACTATTGTGGATTACGGCAGCAGGACTTTTTGTGACAGCAGGGCTTGTAGGATATGTACTCTCTTTGGGAGATGCAGGATATACATTGTTTTATCTGACGGATACGCTTCCCGTTTTCTTCCGTGTAGATTCGGTAAGCCGTCTGTTTGTCAGCGTAGTGACATTCATCTGGATCTGTTCCGGTCTGTATGCTTTTGAGTATATGAAGCATGAGGAAAACAACAAACGGTATTTCGGGTTTTATTTGTTAGTATATGGCATTCTGGTGGGACTTGATTTTTCGGGAAATCTGGTTACGTTTTATATGTTTTATGAGCTGATGACGCTGCTTTCCATGCCGCTCGTACTGCATAACCGCAGTCATGAGGCAGTTATGGCGGGATTAAAATATCTGTTTTATTCATTTTTTGGTGCTTATATGGTGCTGTTTGGCATTTATTTTATTTATCATTACGCAAATACGATGTCTTTTACGGCAGGCGGAGTATTTGATGCGGCGGTTCTGGCAGAGAACCGGAGTCTGCTTTTAGCGGCAGCATTTCTGATGTTAATTGGCTTTGGAGTAAAAGCTGGTATGTTTCCGCTGCATGCGTGGCTTCCGACAGCACATCCGGTGGCTCCGGCTCCGGCATCTGCGGCGCTTTCCGGTATTATCGTAAAGGGTGGTGTACTCGGAATCGTCAGAGTGGTATTTTATATTTTTGGTGCGGATTTTCTTAAGGGAACCTGGGTACAGACGGTGTGGATGACGTTAGCACTGCTTACTGTATTTATGGGTTCGATGCTGGCTTTTCTGGAAAAGGGCTTTAAAAAACGGCTGGCTTATTCCACGGTCAGTCAGATTTCATATATTTTGTTTGGATTATCGGTATTACAGCCGGTGGCTGTGACAGGTGCACTTCTGCATGTGGTGTTTCATGCCATAATAAAATGTACCCTGTTTCTTTGTGCCGGAGCAGTTATTTATCAGACCGGTAAGACAAAAGTGGAGGAGCTTAGTGGTATCGGAAAGCAGATGCCTGTAACAATATGGTGCTATACTTTTGTTTCTCTGGCATTAATCGGTATTCCGCCTACCAGCGGATTTGTCAGTAAGTGGTATCTGGCGACAGGTGCACTGCAGTCGGGAACCGGAATTTTTACGTGGCTCGGTCCGGTGGTGCTGCTTTTGAGTGCTCTTCTGACTGCAGGCTATCTGCTTCCGGTAACGGTAAAGGGCTTTCTGCCGGGAAATGATTTTGACTATGTTTCCTTGCAGAAAAGGGAGGCAAACGGATGGATGCTTATGCCGATCTTACTGCTGACAATATGTGCAGTAGCACTTGGAATGTTTCCGAACAGTCTCGCGGAATTTTTTGCGGCGTTTGTGCCGCAGCTTATGTAGGAAGGGGGAGCAGGAATGAATCCGATGATGATGCTTGTAGTAATCCTGCTTCCGATTCTGGGAGGGGCACTGGTCCCGGTTCTGCCGTTTCAGAAAAGAGTGTATCGGAATCTTTATGTGGAAGCGTTAGTTCTTTTGAATTCAATTCTGGTATTTGCGCTGTTATGGAATCGGCCCATAGAGGCTCTGGATGTGGTAAGATTTACCGGAAACTGGACTATTTCATTAAGAGTGGATGGAATGTCCATGGTTTTTGGCAGTCTGATCGCTTTTCTCTGGCCGCTTGCAACGCTGTACTCTTTTGAATATATGAAGCATGAGCAGCGGGAAAAGACATTTTTTATGTTTTATACCATGACTTACGGTGTGACGCTTGGAATCGCTCTGGCAGAGGATATGCTGACCATGTATTTTTTCTATGAGCTTCTGACGTTAGTGACGCTGCCGCTTGTTCTGCATACTTTGACGAGGGAAGCGGTGTTAGCTGCCCGTAAGTATCTGTATTATTCATTGGGTGGTGCGGCATTTGCATTTATCGGTCTGATTTTTACGATGGTATATGGAAATACATTGAATTTTACGCTGGGAGGCGTTATGAATGCAGCAAAGATCGGAGACCGCACTAATATTCTTCTGTTAGTTTATGTATTTGCTTTCTTTGGCTTTGGTGTCAAAGCGGCAATCTGTCCGTTTAATTCATGGCTGCCACAGGCGGGTGTGGCTCCGACTCCGGTAACGGCGCTTTTACATGCGGTAGCTGTTGTCAAAGCGGGTGCTTTTTCGATCATCCGGCTGACCTTTTACTGTTTTGGAACGGAATTTCTCCGAGGCACATGGGCACAGGGTGTGGTCATGATTGCGACTATTTTTACAATTGTATATGGCTGCAGCAGGGCAGTAAAGGAAACACACATTAAGAGAAGGTTAGCATATTCAACCATCAGTAATTTGTCCTATATTCTATTTGGTGTAACAATCATGACACCGCTCGGTCTTACCGGTGCACTGACGCACATGGTATTTCATGCTTTTATGAAGATAGGCGCCTTTTTCTGTGCAGGAGCCATTATGTATAAGACCGGACGGCATTATGTACATGAGTTAGACGGACTTGGAAGAAAGATGCCGAAGGTATTTGTAATTTTTACCGTTTCGGCGCTGGCTTTAATGGGAGTTCCCGGGCTGGCAGGTTTTATCAGTAAATGGAATCTGGCGCAGGCGGCGGTGGAGAGTAAACATGTGCTTTCTTATATCGGAATCGGAGCACTGTTAATCTCTGCGCTTTTGACGGCAACCTATATGCTGAATATTGTAGTGCGGGCATTTTTCCCAAAGGCAGGTTTTGATTATGAAACGATAGCGGATGCAGAGGATCCGAACTGGCTTATGCTCTTGCCACTTACGGTCTTTGCCCTGGTAATCATTGTATTTGGACTGCATTCTGCACCGGTTACGGCATTCTTGCAGGAAGTGGCAGCAGGCATTTATTAGAAGCGGATTGTAGGATAGGAATTTTAAACAGGGATTTTAATCACAGCATGAAACGGAGGATGATATATTTTGGGCGGATGGTTACTGGCACTCACTTTATATCCTATTCTGGGTGGTCTGGCAGTTTACGGGATAGGCAGAAAAAATAAGAAGGCAAGAGATTATACGGCGGATTTTTTGACAATTACGGAATTTCTGGCTTTTGCAGGGCTTTTTTTCTATTATATCAGATTGTCTGGTGGAAACGGTATTGATATATCTTTCGGAGCGTCAAAGCTTTTAAAGGTATCGGATGTTTCAGCAGAGGAGACAGTGCATACACACGCTTTGCTTTCCTATACATGGTCCGTTTTTGGAGGACTGGGGCTGTCTTTTGCATTGGATGGCTTCCGTCTGTTATATGGAATGGCAGCATCCTTTATGTGGATGATGACAACGGTATCTTCAAGAGAATACTTTACACATTACCGGAACAGGAACCGCTACTATCTTTTTATGCTGCTTACTTTAGGTGCGACGATCGGTGTTTTTTTGTCAGCGGATTTTTATACTTTATTTGTATTTTTTGAAATGATGTCTTTTACTTCCTATGTGTGGGTAGCACAGGATGAAAAAAAAGAATCGCTCCGTGCCGCAGAAACTTATCTGGCAATTGCTGTAATAGGTGGTCTGGTTATGCTGATGGGCATTTTCTTATGGTATGATCTGACCGGGACGTTAAGATTTTCCATGCTCTATGAAAGTGCACAGGCACATTTAGGCAGTACGCAGCTTTATGTGGCAGGAGCATGTATGCTGTTTGGCTTCGGTGCAAAAGCGGGTGTTTTTCCGCTTCATATCTGGCTGCCTAAGGCTCACCCGGTAGCTCCGGCTCCCGCATCGGCGCTTTTATCCGGTATTTTGACAAAGTCCGGTGTACTCGGCATTTTGATCATTAGTTGTAATTTGTTTATGACAGATGATAAATGGAGTGCTTTGCTATTATTTTTAGGTGTAATAACAATGTTCGGCGGAGCACTTTTGGCACTTTGCTCGAATGATTTAAAAAGGACTCTGGCATGTTCTTCCATGTCACAAATCGGGTTTATTTTAGTCGGAACCGGTATGACGGGACTTCTGCGGGCTCTTGAGGGGGAGGGAAAAGCAGGAATTATAGCAGTACGCGGTACTTTTCTGCATATGGTCAACCATTCTCTTATTAAACTTGTGCTGTTTATGGCAGCAGGAGTGGTCTTTATGAATGTGCATAAGCTGGATCTGAATGATATACGGGGATTTGGGAGGAAGAAGCCGTTATTGAATCTGACCTTTTTAGCGGGTGCTCTCGGAATTGGCGGTGTGCCGTTTTTTAACGGATATATCAGTAAAAGCCTTCTGCATGAAGGAATTGTGGAATATATCCATGAGTTACATGGACTGGAGGGTCAGACCGGAATTACTTCCCAGGTGGGAATCTGGCAGCATGTTTCTTTTGGTATCCATGAGATGCAGTTGATTGAGTGGATTTTTTTAGTCAGCGGGGGTCTGACTGTGGCATATATGACAAAATTGTATGTATGCTTATTTATAGAAAAGAACCGGGATGCAGCTTTGCAGGCAAAGTTTGATGCCATGAAGGGCAGCTATATGAACAGACAGAGTGCTTTTGCTTTGGCAGGAAGTGCAGTTGTTCTTCCGATACTCGGCATGCTTCCGCATTTTACAATGGACCGGATGGCAGATATGGGAAGTTCGTTATTTCATGCTTCAGAAACTTTGTCGGTGGCATATTTTAGTACGGAAAATTTAAAGGGTGCCTGCATCTCGATTTTGATTGGTGTACTTGTATATATATGGTTCGTAAGGACAACAATGCTTCGCAGGGAAGGAAGGATTACACTGCTTGAGCGTGTGGAAATGGATCTTCGTATGGAACAGACCAAGCCTGGAAAAAAAGCGCAAAGTAATGGAAGAAATATGTTTTCAGGGGATATTTATGTAGATATCTGGCCAAAATGGCTGGATTTGGAGAATCTGATCTACCGGCCGGTTTTATGCAGCGCTCTTCCGGTTGTCTGTGGTTGTGTCTGCCGTCTGATGGACAGACTGACCGATTATGCCATCGTAATCCTGAGAAAAACCGTTTATCGGGACAGCAGACTGCCTCATGAACTAACGGAGGGAAATGCGGTAACGCATATGGTCGGCATGTTTCTGGATGGATGTGCAGTCTTGTTAAATAAAACAATCCGAAAGAAGCATCCGGTAGTAAGACGCTATGAGCATAGACTGGCGATGCTTCAGGAAACACTGTCAGAAAACAATATGGTAATCGCAAGAAGCCTGTCATTTGGGCTGATGCTGTTCTGCATTGGTTTTTTACTGACTGTGGTGTATCTGCTTTGGTAAAAGAAATGGTTTTTACGGACGGGGACTAAATATTTTCCCGTATCCGAATATCTGCTGCAACATAGTTGTATTCTCTTTTTGGCAGTTCTCCGGAGGTCAGATAAGAAAACAGAATATCCAACGGCTTCGTACCCTGCAGCAGAGGCTGCTGGCAGATGGTAGCGGAGATAATGCCCTGCTTCACTAACTCCCTTGTGGAGGGAACATTATCATAGGTAATGATCCGGCAGGGCTTTTCTTTTCTGGAGGAATCGGCAAGCAATGCCTTGCAGCCGCCGAAAACTCCGGCTGCAGCAAAATAAAGCGCATTGATTTCAGGATGATCGGCAAGCAGTGCTTTGGTGACTCTGTAGCTTATATGTTCATCATCCTGATTGTGTATGGTATCGATGATTTCGATACCGGGATACTGTTTGGTAATGCAGTCCTTAAAGCCTGCAATCCGTTCGGTATGACAGAGGATCTTCGGAGAACCGGAAATAATACCGACTTTAGCAGTCCCTCCTGTCACCAGTCCCATTAAACCGCCCGCTGTCTGACCGGAAAGATAATAATTGCTGCCTACATAGGCAATCCGTTTGGAATTTTCAATATCAGTATTTAAGGTGACAACCGGAATACCTTTGTCATACAGCCTGTTAATACAGTCCGCTATTTCCGGTGCATTATAAGGAGAAATAGCCAGTCCGTGTATATCCTTTTTTAAGAGACTATCAATGGCATCCAACTGAGCCTGTACATTGTCGGAAACCTGTTTTAACAAAACGGTACAGTTATAGCCGGAAAGTTCTTCTGCTCTTTTGTGCACACCCCGGACAACCTCATCAAAAAAGGGATTTCCTTCCCCAAACAGG
>JGI24710J26742_10004592_pt1 | contig 11278 bp, 7 predicted proteins | sample BioPla2DNA2_FD_26742 | JGI IMG/M metagenome (IMG submission 26742) | reverse complement strand
TTGGTTATATCAAAATGGCNATTGGCAAATTCTTTAATTTCCTCCAAAGACACCCTCTCCAGCCCCTCAATCAATTCTTCTATGGGGGTAATCCTTCCACGGTTCATAAGAGATTTTCCATTGGCATTCATTCTACTTTTTGCACTCTCGTTGCCAAGGATTAGTTCCGTCTTAATCTGTTCCTTAGTCATCTGAAGTTCTTCCAAAGTCACACCATTCTTACGAACCTCTTTGATAATCTGATTGATTTTTCGAATTACTGTTGTTGTCTGAGATGGATTCATGGCAGCATAAATATGAATCAAGCCAGTATCCCGATAGGAACTTCCATAAGAATAAATAGAATAAGTAAGTCCACTATTCTCTCGTATTTTTTGAAAGAGCCTGGAATTAATACTACCACCAAGGATCGAGTTCAGTACAGATAAAATAAAGCGTTCTTCCGAAAGATAGGAAATGCCCTCAAAGGCTATATTACAATGCATCTGCTCTATGTCTTTCTCCCTTTTACAGATGATTGGTTGATAAGTCGGTTTTCCCAGTAAAGGAATCTCATTTTTACTCTTGGATGGAAGTGATCCAAATTTCTCCTCCAACATGTCAAATATTTTCTCTTCATCAAAATACCCTGCAACAGATATAAATATATTTTCAGCAGTATAATAATTGGCCATAAACTCTAAGATATCATCCCTGGTAACATTTTTAACCACCTTTTTGGTACCGGAAATTATAAAACCTAAAGGGTGATCCTTCCATATCTGTTGCTGTAACATTTCATGACATAAATCCTCTGGAGAATCATCGTACATATCAATTTCTTCAATAATAACACCCTTCTCTTTTTTCAAGGCCTTTTCATCAAGCAGCGAATAATTTAACATATCTGATAGAATATCAATCGCATCGGGCAAATGTTCACTTAGGGTTGTTGCGTAATAAGAAGTACATTCCTTACTGGTATATGCATTGATGTTTCCACCGATTTTGGCCATTTCATCGGCAATCTGTTTGGCGCTTCTTGCTTTTGTACCCTTAAACAGCATATGTTCAATCATATGAGCAATTCCATTATTTTGCTCATTTTCATTGGCCGAGCCCACCTTAACCCAAACACCAAAAGAAGCACTTCGAAGATAGGGTAATACCTCCATTACAACTTTGATTCCATTGGATAGTGTCTTTATATTCGTCATGTAATTTCCTTAGTTTCCTTTCTTATGCAAAATTCAAGTACGCTTAATGCGTACTTGTGCTTAATCGATTATATATTTATTATTCTTTATCTTTACGTATCTATCCTATCATTATAATGAAACAATCCGAAAATATCAATATGGGAAGGATGGTTAGCTTGAAACTCTAGTGATATTAACTGTGAATACTAATTAGAAGTATAAATCCACAACTAAATTCTATTATCAATTTATAAAGGTTCTATAAAAAAAATGGGCCTACAATCAAAATGTTTTAAAGTGCATTAAAAAGGAACCACTTCTTGCAAATATAACCAATCATCTACAAAAAGCGCCCCGAGTAGCAAAGGATAAGCAAAGCCATATGAAAAGGATAAGCATAAGGCATAAAAAAATAGCCCACCTCCGTTAAGAGATGAGCTACATCTAATTTTAGTTTCTTCCTATTATATATAGTTTTTTATTCAAAAATAAAAGCCCACCATATATGATGAGCTCATTTATAATTCATTAATTTCGTTATATATTTAGTCCTCACTAATATCTACTGATATCCCTAGAAGTTTCGCTGATGGATCTTCATCAGTTAACGTAAGAACCGTATTATTCTCAATAATTTCTGCGTACTCTTCTTCTTTCATTTGTTCTCTAATTTCATTTAATTGATTTTGATTTACTGTAGCAATATATTGCTTATTAGAACCATTGAACTTTTCAGCTACAGTTCTGAAAATATCTGCCTTTTGCCTCTCATCGATTCCATCAAATAAACGACTATCATGAAAAATAAAATTCATGTTATGATTATGACCTTTAAATAGTACCGTTAAATCATAACAAAATATTTTTACACTATTGATACCATCAGACGTGTCAGATTCAATTTTAGCATCAATGCTAAATCTTAATTGATTATCGCCATCATTATTTTCTATTGATAGTCCTGCAACGCTATTTGGATAAAATCTTTTAGCCAATCCTCTAAAATAGTCTCTCAGTTCTGCTATTTCAGGTTCTATTTCTTTCAGATACTTTTCTGTTACCTCTGTTAACTCTAGCTGACTTTTTTCTAGTTGTCTATCCTTTTCCTTATACTCTGCCTGTAAATCTTGATATTTTTTTAAATTATCTCTCTGAGTTTTAAGTTCAGCACTTTTATTACTAAGTGCTACGAAAACATCTAGAGCCTGGTGGTCACCAAGATACTTCATTAACCTATCTAGTTCTTTCTGTAGCCTTTTTACAACTTCAGTCTTACTTTCCTTATCTGATATTAACTTGTTCTTTTGTTCAAGCAACCTTTTCTTGCGATTAGTTATAAGCTTATCGTAAAAATTCTCTAACTCATCTAGAGTCTTTAATAGATTTTCAGAAAAATGGATATTAGCTTCTTCATAAACAGATTTAACATCGTCCTTACTCATGTTAGGTTCAATCTTTAAGCTTTCATCGATTTTATCAATATTATTTTGTATAAGGATTAATTTGCTATTTAATGAAAACAATTGTCTTTCAATACGATCCGCCTCAATTTGAACCTCATTATAATCTTCCGCGACCTTAAAGCCACTTAAGTCTTCATCAAGCTTTTTAATTCGCTCTTCAAGATCTACAAGGGTTAACATTACATCCTTGTCTCCAGTAAAGAAGTCTCTTAGTAAAGTATCATTCTTAAAATTGCTTTCTAATTCTTTAATTCTATCTCGTTCTTTCTTAATACTAGCTTTTTTCTGTGCTAGAAAAACATCCAAACCAAGTAAAAATGAATTGTAAAGAACCGTTTGATATTGGCTACCTACATTTCCTGGCTTATCATATGTTACATACGAATCCTTTCTTGGTCTAATAAAAAAAGGTAATAACGACCTAAAAGATAGATATGCCATGTCTTGAGGTATATTAAAACATAAAGATTCCATTTTCTCGTTAAATTTATTGAGAGTTAGTTCCTCTCCATCGAGAACTATCCTTTGTGGATTGTCTGTTGATCTTTTTGCAGTATAGGTTTTATTACCTATAGAAAAATCAACATAAAATTCCCATCCCGGAAGGTTATCACAAAACGATTTATAACCCTTGACCTTTGCTCCCATGCAAAAATGGATAATTCTTACTAATAATGACTTACCAACTCCATTATAGGTTTTACCTTTTTCTGAAGCTCCAAGTTCCTTTTGTCTAGCTACTATGAAATTCAAACCATTTTCATTAAATTTAACAGTTTGAAAACTTTCTTTATTGGAGTATACTCTTATCAATTGCATTTAATAACACCCCCATCCTGTTCCTCAACAGCTCCTATCGAATGGAGAAATACTAGTGTAAGGAGCAAATTATCAAAACTATGCTTAGCAGGGTATCTTTTATTTACGTAGTCATTTTGATATTCATTCCATAAAGCATCTATCGTTTTGGCTGTCCCTATTTTATTTAATACATAACTCCCAAAGCCAAGTAGGGATTCAGAAAAATTTGTATGTTTTGTAGGTAAAATCATTCTCCTCCCTCCTCAATTGGTTCTTCAAAGATATCACATGTTTCAAAATACTTAGCCATAATTGTAAAAACAGTTGTCTGATACATACTCTGTGCTTTTGGACTTAAACGTTCAACCATAGCCCAAAACAAGTCATCTCCACTTTTAGTTTCTTTTTCTTGACAATAAATTTCATTCAGTTTATCCCTCAATGAATCAGCAAGAAAATCACTGTTATTTGATAGATAATCTTCTAAAGAGAATACCTGAAAATATCCACTATTTAATAAATATGATTCATATTCGGATATATTATTAAATTTAATTTTCTCATCCCAATCTGGTAGAGATATTTTATATTTACCATTGTTCCTAACCGGCACCTGCATTATGTAACCAATAACTTCGTTTAATATTGAGTAGTCTAAATTATTAATCGATGCTGGATCTGGTATCAAACCTGTTACCCTTAACTTAGATTCTCTCTTTGGCACTTCTTTATATATGACTTCTATTTCACTATTCTTATATTTATTTTTTATATTGCTTAATACACTTGATTGTGCCTTGGGAACACTCATCTTTACTGCTTTATTCAAATTATCATCCCTCCCTTCTATAGGTTTAAATGTTAGCTCATTATCATCTAATGCTCCATTCTCAAATACCTTATCTTCAACTTTAAAGCTATTGCAATCCCCTATTTCTGTTGTTATATCATCTATCCATTGAACAATAAAATCATTTTCTGAATATGCCGTTATTTCCATGACCCATGCTCGTGTATGTTCAATTGAAATGGCATCAATAAATTCATTAGTACTCGATATACCTTTTATCCAGCTTATAGCAGCATCACGATACTGCCTGTCTTCTTCTATTTTTTGAATCCTTATCTCAAAATTCTTGTATTCGTCCTGAAGCTTTTCAAGCCGTTGATTATTTTCCTTTTCTATTTCAATTTCAGTTAAATATTTAAGCCTATGAAATTCAAAATAGTCATTTTGGTTAATCTTCTCAATGATCTTTAACAGCGTTATAAGTATCTCTGATGAATTAAAATCGAATCTGCGTTGAAATGCAATTATTATCATTTCCTTTAGTTTTTTATCACTAAAGAATTTTGATTTACATAACTGACTGCTAACTCTATTTGTTCGGCATCGCCAGTAATTTATGCCACGAGATCTACCAGAATGATATTTACGACCACAAAGTCCACAAGTTAATCTTCCAGAAAAGGCTCTTTTTATAAAAGGGCCTTGTTGTGCTTTTTTATTAAGATTGCTTCTATTCTTTAATAGCTCTTGTGTTCTTGCAAATGTCTCTTTACTTATAATTGGTGGATGACTATTCTCAATAAGATACTGAGTTCTAATTTCATCTGAAGAAGTGACAACGTTAGTAAAGATGTTTTTAGTCTTTGCTCTAGCTAATTTATCTCCAGAATACGCAATATTAGTTAATATGTGCCTTACATTGTTTGAAGTCCATAAGGTATTACCCCTTGTTGTCTTTATGTCATTCTGCATTAAATATCTTGCTATACCTGCCTGTGAGCTTCCATTCAGATACATATCAAAAATTGTTTGGACAACTCTTGCCTCTGATTCGATGATCTTTACCTCTGGATTCCCTTGATTATCAATAACTTCATATCCAAGGAATTTGCTAAATTTAGGAATGCCTTTAATAAATCTTTTCTCGTATCCCCATCTTGTTACATTAGATATATCTTCTATTTCTTGTTGATTGATAGCCCCATAGAGGCTAAGTAATAAATCAGTGTTTCCTATTAAAGTATCAATATTTTCTTTCTCAAAATAGATTCCGACATTTATTTCTTTTAATCCATTTGCTATCTCTATTAGCTCTTTAGTGTTCCTTGAAAACCTAGATATACTTTTTGTAATTATATAATCAATTCTGCCTTCTTTAGCATGTCGTATTAATCTTTTAAATCCTATACGATTTTTATAATTTGCTCCTGTTCGACCCTTATCATAATAGATGCCTACGAACTTCCAATTGCTTCTTCTATAAATAGACAATGTATAATGATTAATTTGATTTATTAAAGAATCTATTTCTTTGGACGTACTCTCACTTACTCTGCAATATGCTGCTACCTTAATTACTGATTCTTTATCTTCCATCAAAGATTTCTTCATTTCAGCAAGCGGATTCCATAAAGTTTCCACCCATAACATTTCATCCATAGCAAAAACTCCTTTCAAAAGTTACTTGTCTTGTATGTTCACTCTACTTCAGTGAAAATTCAAGTTCTTTCTCTAATTGAAAGGAGCTTTTTAATTACATTGATTATTTATTTGCTCTAATGGATGAAGATGTTTATTTTTTCTTAAGTCTTACTGCTGATTCTGTTCTTTTTATACCGCATTTGAATACAAATGTTACATCTCGATTTTCATGGACAAACCCTTTTTCAACAGTCTTTGCAAATATGTCCTCTCTGAAAAAATCATCCTCATCTATTTCTTCTAAATATTTTAGAAGCTCATTTATTTGCTTTTCAAGGTAAATACCCTCCTGCTTGCTTTCTTCTAATCTATCAAACTCTATTTTAAGAATTTCCTGTTCATAGATTAGGTTTCGCATGGTAGCTTCATATATTGAATCATTCCTTGATGGTTTTCTAGATGCCAAATCGCTGATTCTATCGCTTACTGCTTCTATTTGATTTCTAAGTTCTTCAAGCCTTTGTTCTTCCTCTTCATTTAATGAACATATTCTAATTTCACGGTTTACTTCATCTATTACCTTTTCTCTTTTTCTTTTCATTTCATAGAGCACTCTCATAAATGCTTTTTCCACTTCTTCTTCCCATACATATTTAGCTTTGCAATCTTTAAATTCCGGATCTCTTTGTGAAGCTACTCTGCAATGCCATGCAGTAAATTTATAATTTCTAGATGTCAGCCTTCTTCTAGTTACAGGTCTTCCACATTCTCCACAAAACAGCTTGTTTGAAAAAGGTGCATCCCCACTGTAACGCATACGATATTTTCCATCCGGGTCTCTTAACATATTGCTTCGCCTTTTTAGTTCTTGCTGTACCTCTTGGAAATCTTCCTCACTTATAATTGCTGGAATACAGTTTTTAATAAAATACTGAGGTTTTATCCCGTTGTTCCGAATTCTTTTGTGAGTTAAATAATCTACTGTAACTGACTTTTGGGCTAGGCAATGGCCTATATATTTTTCTTGCCGGAGGATTTTATATACGGCATATGAAGTCCAATTTGTGTTTCCTCTAGCTGTCTGCTTTCTCTCTTCTGTAAGTATTTTGGCAATAGCATTCGTACCTTTGCCCTCAAGAAACAATCTAAAGATTTGTCTAACTGTCTTGGCCTGCTCTTCATCAATTACAATCTCTCCATCTTCATCTGTGTCATAGCCTAAAAAGTAGGTTGTTGGTATAAATGCCTCACCCCTTTGGTATTTACGAGTTATACTCCAAAGGGTATTTTCAGAAATTGTACGACTTCCCTCCTGGGCTATCGAACTGATCACGCCCCGAGTATAGAAGGATAAAATGGACTCAAGGTCTGTATGCTTTGATTTTCCAATGTTTAAAGAGGTTTTTTGCTCCTAAATTTTATAAAAAGACCCCCGAGTATCCTAAAAGGATAAAATGAAATAAAAGCATTTTTAGGCATAAAAAAAGCGCTCACCACAGTTAGTGATGAGCTACTCCTATCATAATATTCTTGATGTATATACATATATTTTTAAGCCTTTATTATGTACTCTAAAAAAATTCCTTCCTATTAATACGTAGTTTTCCAGTCATAAATAAAAGCCCACCAATTTAATGATGAGCTTATATCTATGAGTCCTTATATCTTATTTACCCTAACCATATTATAACCTTTCAGAATAATACTTCTGATTAGGACTTGTTGGTTTATCAGGAATTGTCAATTTTAATAGACCACCTTTTACCAAAGGATTAATTATGGTCCTTCTAAAATATCCTCTATGACTCATATTTAAAAATCTTTGCATTTCTTCTCGGCTTCGTGGAGTTTTACAAAACTCTAGCAACCTTTTTATATCTTCATCAGCTTGGTCAGTAACTTGGTCACTAGCTTGAGCACTAGCTTGGGCAGCTTGGTCACTAGCTTGGGCAGTCAAAGGAATAATGGTTTTAAAAACATCTCCTTCTATAAAAGTAGGATCTGCACCAGAATAAATTTTGTTGTATTTATAAATATTTCTGACTCCTGAGCCAAGTTCATCTACCCAGCCTATTTCTTTAAAGAATTTTGCTATAGTAGGGTTCTTTGGAAATGGAGAGAAGTTCTCTGGGTCAATTACACCATTACCATGAGGCTTATTACTATTCTCAGTATAAACCCTGTCATTCTCTATAACTAATTTTGCTGGGAATGGATTTGCAAATTCCCTATGAATTAAGATATTTGATATAACTTCTCTGAAAATTTTATCTCTTACACTAATTCGCTGATCCTTTTCTAGATAAAATTTATCATTAAGGTGTTTTGCAACAAACTGCATTAACCGTTCATAACTATCTATTAGATTAGTTCGTATGTCATCACGGTCATCATAACGGTCTATATTTTCTCTACGAAGAATTGCATCAGTTCTGTAATGTGGCAAAGCGGCATGAATCAATTGGTCATTACCAAAGATAAGAATTCCTCCTAAAGTAAGTCCTTCCTTTCCACTCTGCAGGTCCTTTAAGTAAAGTCCAGCGCTCTTTAAAAGTTCTAAATCATCCATTGCCTTCCATGGGTGATTTGGTTTTTGGTTAGCTGCAAGCTTTCTAGCCTTTATAAAAAGATCGCTTTTCAGTTCTGAAATCTCTGCATATGGAAATATTCTATTTTCTGCGTATGTTCCTTGTTTTCTCATATACATTGCCGATACAAGATTTGTATTATCGGTAATATCAATATCTCCATCTTCATTTCTATCATAAATTCTTCCATTACATCTGTGAACTTGGGAACTTTCAGGAATGAAGATATACAATATAGTTTCACCCTCAATTTCCACATCTTCAATTGTTAAATAGAAGGTCGGGCTAATCTTTTGAGCATTGTTCATAGAAGTTACAAAATCTTTCTTTAACTTATCTACTGCTCCTGGTTCGATGCCAATAATACCGCCTTTATCTTCTACACCAAGAAACAGATGACCACCATTCCTATTTAAAAAGGCACAGACAGATTCAAAAACATCCTTATTAAGTTTATTCCTACTTTGCTTAAATTCTACATTTATGCCTTCCCCACCAGTCAGAAGTTCTTTTAATTTTTCTATCCTCATATTATCAACTTCCTATTTATAATTTCCGGATAAATATCTTTATAGTCGATTTACCCTACGACCTTTTTTACTATACATCATCTCTTAACTTAATAATATTACCTGGAAGTGCCTCGAACAATTCCGGGTAGTGACCACATCTAGCTCTAATCTGATTATATTCAGCTTTTGTTCCGTCTTTCTTCAAATATAATTTTCTATTGTATATTTCATCAGCAAGTTCAGCTGCATGCATAGTTCTATCTTCACTCTCTAGTAAAACTTCCTTCATAGCCTCTTGAAGAGTATATTTTGGAGATACAATTTTCATTACCTCATCAACAGGCTTTAAATCAGAATCATATTTAACGATGATATAGACAGGTTGGTTATCTTTTAAGAGTACTACCTTTCCATTTCTTTCAACAATCTGAAAGACTCCATCAACATCTGATTTTAGCTTCTCGAATGGAATTAAACTATCTATATTTACTTCCATGTATATCACCTCAAATTTAAGGTATCATACGTTAATACATTTTGTCAATATATTTGTATTAGTTTTGTGTTGATTTTGTATTTATTATTAACATATATTTCTCAATAATACATTGAAATAAAAAACAAACCCACCAATATCCTTTCTATCCTCGGTATCACCTCCGAATCCAGATGGTTTATTGGTGGGTTACTTTATTTTCGGCACGTTTTTCTTTAAATATGAAGAATTACGTTCCATTTTTAAAATTAATCAGTCCAATAATATCTCCAGTCATATGCACATTTTCCCCGTATAAGTCCGAACTTTCCTGCGCTGTATAGTGGCTTTAAGATTCTTTTATCAAATGAAACTCGACTTGATATATTAAGATATTCTCTCATTTCTTTTGGGGTTTTTGCTTCTTTGCAGAATGAAGTAAGTTGTTGGACTTCCCTTGAAATTAAAAGTTCTTCAAAGTTTATATCTGCTTTAGTCTTTTCTAGCTCTTCTAAATACTCCTCATATGTCATCTTGATACCAAATTCTATGCCAAAAATAAAGGTATATGTTATGTAGCCTTTACCATCTATTTCACCTTTGACAACGTACTTTTCAAAGATATCCTCCCTAAAATTGTCTTTATCTTCTTTTATATAAGTAATGTCTTCTGCGTTTTTAGTAGTATCATACAGGCTATCCCCTGGATTTATCCTTACATCCATATTATGAAATTCTCTAAATCCCATGGGTTTAAGTTTATATTTTAATAGGTTTTTCAACTCCCTCTTGTTGCTCTTAATTTTTTCCAGCTCTATCTTCAAAAATTTTTAACTCATTTTTATATTTGACTATCTCTTCTGTTAAACAATTTATTCTTTTTATATCTTGTCCACTTTTACTTAACTCTTCATCTACAACTTCATAGAGCTGTTGATTTAACGCTTCTATCCTTTCATTAAGTTCCTCCACCTTAAGCTCATCTTTTGATGTAAGCTTTAATCTTTTCNTTNCTTTTTCTACCAACTTTTTTATCTCTTCNTTTTCACATATTGTTTTCATAAAATTATATTCTATATACTCTTGCCTAAAGCCTCTATTATTACATGTTTTATGTGCTTTCCCATAGGTGTTATAACATCTCCAATCACTACCTTCTCTCGTTCTTCCTCTGCTTCTATATCTTGATAGAACAGCTCCACAGTCTCTACAAAAAAGTCTTTGATAAAATGATGCTCTACCTGCTGTTCGTGATGGTTTTGGATCAATTACAGGCGCTTTGGTTCTTTTACTCATTTCTTCTTGTATTAAATCCCATTCTTCTGGTNCTATTATCGCCGGATGGTGATTTTCAATATAATATTGCGTAGCTTCGCCTCTGTTAACTCGTGGTATAGCACCTATTACTTCAGGGGTAAATGTTTTTTGAAAAAGATAATCTCCCTTATATTTTTCATTCCTAAGCATTTCACGAATGTGACTGTCATCCCAGTAATCTTTGCCCGATGGACTTTTTATGCCTTTTTTGTATAAGTTCTTTATTATTTCACTTATACTTTTACCTTCTAATAATTCCTTTGCTATAAGCCTTATTACCTCTGCTTCTTCTTCTACAACTGTCCAGTTTCTCTTTTTATCTATGGTATAACCGTAGATGTCNGTANCCATATGAATAAAGCCTCTTTCAGCCNTTTTTGAGATTCCCCATTTAATATTGTGAGANAGATTNGAGATCTCTTCTTGTCCAAGACTTGCATGCAGTGATAATAAAAAATCCGCTTTGGAGTCAGAGGTTAAGATTGATTCTTTTTCAAAAAAACAGTAGCAAGG
>JGI24710J26742_10004591_pt1 | contig 11278 bp, 10 predicted proteins | sample BioPla2DNA2_FD_26742 | JGI IMG/M metagenome (IMG submission 26742) | reverse complement strand
TCCCAGTGCTATAAGTCCCTGCTTGGTCATATCTGCATCTAGGTGACACATACCTCCTGTATGAAGCTGAACAACTTTTACACCGGTTTCAGAAATAGTACGAGCATCCACATCAGAATCAATGTCTGCCTCCATAACTCCAATTTTTATTTCATTTTTTAAAGCATTTATTGTTTTTGTAAGGGTTGTAGTTTTTCCTGAACCAGGAGATGACATTACATTTAATAAGAAAGTTTTTTCTTTTTTTAACTCTTCCCTAAGCAAATTTGCCTGATGATCATTGTCTTCAAAAACACTTTGTTTTATCTCAAGTACCCTGAAATNACCCATATTATACCTCCACCCTTATTTTNAATTTTNTTAATTATCCCTTTGATAAAAGCTTAACATTGCAGTTTTTATATGTCAATATTTTCCAGTTGTTNTTTCATACAATAATTTATAAACTTTGCAGCATAAAAAAAAGAACCCTCAATTACATGTAAACTTGCACCAAGTACATGATTGAAGGTTCCTATTTAAAAATTATATTTACTTTTCCCTTGGTAATTTAACTTCAAATATAGTCTGATCATTATCACTATAAGCAGATATATTTCCACCATGGAGTTCTACTATATTTTTTGTTATTGCTAATCCTAAGCCTGATCCCCCTATATTACTATTTCTTGATTTTTCTATTCTGTAGAATCTATCAAATATATAGGGTAGATCTACAGATGGTATGGATTGACCGTAATTTATAACTTGAACCACAGCCCATTCTTCTTCAGCCCTTGTAACTATGTCTACATAATAGCCTTCCTGACCATATTTAATGGCATTGGAAAGTAAATTTTCAAAAACACGAACTAATTTTTCTCCATCTCCATTTACAATTAACTTATCCTCTGAAAACCTGACTCTTGATTCCATATTTNCCTTCTTAAATTGGTATTCAAAGTAGGCAGTTACCTGACCTAACAACTCTACTAAATTAATATTATTTTTATTTAATTTAATAGTGTTATTTTGCATTTTAGTAAGTTCAAATAAATCATTAATAAGCAAACTTAAGCTTTTTGCCTTTTCATAGGCTATATTGGCATAATATCTAAGCCTAAGCTCATCTTCATATTTATCATTATCTATAATTTCTAAATAGCCCATTATTGAGGTTAGTGGTGTTCTTAAATCGTGGGAAACATTTGTTATTAAATCATTTTTAGTTTTTTGGGCCTTTCTTTCTTCTATGGTTCTCTCTTTAAGCTTCTGGGAAATGCTATTTATATTATCTGCTAGGATCTTCATATCATTATTTGTATTAACTTCTATTAATCTGTCTAAATCACCATTAGCCATTATTTCTGTTTGGTCTATTATGTCTGCTAAACTTTTTCTTTTTCTATAGGTTATTAGTAAGTAATATCCTAAAAAAATCATCAATACTACTAAATAAGCAAAAAATCCATTTAAAAATCTATACTTAATAGTGCGCCATAGGTCCCAAATATACCAAATAATTTCTGAATCGGTGTTTTTATATAAATAATTTAATATACCTTTTTCTATAAAGAAGGTAACTGCAGTTAATAGTATGGCATAAATTATATCCATTACTGAAGACAAGACCATTTTATATAATCTTTTATTTTTCAATTTTATAACCAACTCCCCAAACAGTATGAATTATTTTATTCCCTTCCATATACTGTTCTATTTTATCTCTCAATCTGCTTATATGAACCATTACAGTGTTATTAGATTGATAGTATTTTTCTTTCCATACCCTTTCAAATATTTCTTCTGTGGTAAAAACTCTTCCTCTATTTGTTGCTAGTAAATAGAGAATTTCAAATTCCCTTGCTGTTAAGGATACCTCATGATCATCTATTGTTACCTTATGTTTTCTTTTGTCTATAACCATGGACTCAATTCTTATTACATTATCTGAAGCCTGCATATTAGTATTTAAAAAATAGGCCCTTCTAATTAATGCCCTTACCCTAACTATTAGCTCTAGGTGGTTAAAGGGCTTGCAAACATAATCATCAGCTCCAGTCATAATCCCTTGTATTTTATCCATATCTTCTGCCTTTGCACTTAACATAAGAATTGGGATATTATACTTTCCTCTTACCCTTCTGCAAACCTCTAAGCCATCCATCCCTGGCATCATAATATCTAGAATCATTAAATGAATTTCTTCATTTTCTAGTATATCTAGGGCTTCCTGTCCATTACTTGCTTTAATCACCTGATAGCCTTCATTTACAAGATATATCAGGTATGACTAAATTTTTAGGCTTGTAGTCTTTGCTTAAGCCATAGTTTTCATTAACTAATAGTAGACTTACATCTTCTTCTATATCTTCATTTATATCTTCATTTATATATTCATTAGTAGTGCCTCCATTTACTATTCTGCTTGCCTCTTTATTTAGCAGGCCCTCTCCTAAAATATTTCTCTTGTTTAGGTAAAATAAAAGAAGTCCCCCTATTAAAATAAGTATAAGTGTATTTCTTACTGTCCTTTTCATTCATCCCTCTCCTCTTCTAAATCACTTTATATGAATTTTAGAAGCTAGAGCTTACAAGTCTTATAAAAATTTCTTACGAAATCTTAAGTTTTAAAAAAGAACCCCCAATTACATAACTATAAAGTTATTTTTTAATTGAGGGNTCTATCCTAAAATTATATTTTATTTTTTTCCTTATTATCTAAAGTTAAATTAGGTTCTACATGAATAATTAAATCTATATTCTTATCCAATTTTTCTATTAAAGCATCTTCAATTTTATGAACTAGATCATGGGCTCTCTCAACACTTAAATTTGAATCTACTTTTATGTGCATATCTAAAAAAACATAGTCCTTATATCCCCTGGATCTAATATTGTGTATATCTTCAACGGAATCAAANGTTTTTATAATATCTATAATAACTTCCTTTTCTAACATTACCCTGTCCGTTAATGAAGAAATATTATCCTTAAATATTTCGTAAGCTGCATGAATTATGAATAAAGCAATTATTAATGATACAAATGTATCTATGATGTTTGGAAGTCCTAGTTTTACAGAAATTAAAGTTATAATTACCCCAACAGAAATAAAAATATCACTTTTAGTATGAAGGGAATCAGCTATAAGTAACTGGCTATTAAGTTTATGTCCTTGCTTATTTTCATATATTGCAACAAATATATTAATAAATAGTGTTATTAATATTACAATTAAGCTCTCTAAACTTACTTCTAAAACTGAAGGCTTAAAAAAATTACTAATAGAAGATTTAATAACATTAAAGGATATAAATAATAACATAGCTCCTATAGACATACTTGCAATGGTCTCAAACTTTTTATGACCATAAGGGTGGTCATTGTCTATAGGCTTTGAAGCTAAAGTAATCCCTATTATACCAACAATATTTGAAGCACTATCTGAAATAGAATGAAATCCATCTGCCATAACGCTAGAACTTTTTATAATTATTCCAACTATTATCTTAGCAACTGCAACAAAAATATTTGCCCCAAAAAGAATTAATAATATATTTTTAACTTTTTTATAATTTGCTTCTATTTTTACTGCTCCTTTAAAGTGGTTCGTAATTTTATTCTATTCCTGCAAGGCATAATTGCTACCTTACTGTAAAGTTCACATAAAGAAAATTTACTTGGTTATAATAACAATGTGTATTTAAAATTACTTTATTTGCTTTTGACATATTAATAAAGTACATGTATAATAAACTTTATAANCGAACNATAAATTTATATTTATAAAAATTATTCGTATGTAGAGGTGTAATAATGGATAATGTATTTGATTATGAAGATATACAACTAATACCAAACAAGTGTATAGTAAGCAGTCGTTCTGAATGTGATACATCTATTAATTTTGGAGGAAGAACTTTTAAATTACCTGTAGTTCCTGCAAATATGCAAACTATTATAGATGAAAATATTGCAACTTTTCTAGCAGAAAACGGATATTTTTATATAATGCACCGTTTTAAACCAGAAAAAAGAATAGACTTTATTAAAGAAATGCAAGGAAAAGGATTATACGCTTCTATAAGTGTTGGAGTTAAGCCAGAAGAATATGACTTTATTGAAGAATTAGCAGCAGAAAACCTTGTACCTGAATACATAACTATCGATATTGCTCACGGACATTCAAATGCAGTTATTAATATGATTCAACATATTAAAAAGCATTTGCCAGAAAGCTTTGTTATTGCAGGAAATGTAGGAACACCAGAAGCAGTAAGGGAACTAGAAAATGCTGGTGCAGATGCAACAAAGGTTGGTATTGGACCTGGAAAGGTATGTATAACTAAAATTAAAACTGGTTTTGGAACAGGTGGCTGGCAATTAGCTGCACTTCGTTGGTGTGCAAAGGCTGCAACTAAACCAATTATTGCAGATGGAGGAATTCGTACTCATGGAGATATAGCTAAATCTGTTAGATTTGGTGCTTCTATGGTTATGATAGGATCACTTTTTGCAGGTCATGAAGAATCTCCTGGTGAAACAATTGAAAAGGACGGAAAACTTTATAAGGAATACTTTGGTTCTGCTTCAGAATTCCAAAAGGGAGAAAAAAAGAATGTTGAAGGAAAGAAAATGTTTGTAGAATATAAAGGACCTTTAAAGGATACTTTAATAGAAATGCAACAAGACCTTCAATCATCAATTTCTTATGCTGGCGGAAAGAAACTAGATGCAATAAGAACTGTTGATTACGTAGTGGTTAAAAATTCAATTTTTAATGGTGACAGGGTTTATTAAAGAGCATGTAAAAAAGAAGAGTGCAAACACTCTTCTTTTTTTGCCATTGAGAATTTTTTAAGTCCACAGTTCACAGTGCAAAATGCACAATTTCGGATGAAACTACTGCGTAGTTTCTCAAATAGAATCTCCTTTTGTGTATTAAGCTGTTCCCCCAACTATAATATTAGGTGAAAAATAGATTTTTGTATTAGTTATTGATTCTTCATTTATAATATCTATTATTAATTTACAGGCTTGCTGGCCCATACTATAAATGGGTTGTTGAATTGTTGTCAGTTCTGGTTCAATCATTCTAGATAATTTTATTCCGTCAAAGCCCATTATTAGAATATCTTCTGGAATTTTATATTTTCTTCTTTTAAGGGTTTTCATGCCACCTATAGCCATTATATCGTTACAATAAAAAATAGCATCAACAGATTCACATTCATTAATTATCCTATTCGTTGCTTCCATACCACCCTCTAAGGAAAATGTAGTTTCAAAAATTAAGGATTCCTTATAAAGGCCATATTCAGTCATACTCTCCTTGTAGCCCTCTAGTCTTTCTTTATTTACATCTATTTTCTTTGGTCCAGAAACAAATACTATATTTTTCTTACCCTTATTATATAAATATTCTATACCATCCTTTACACCTTGTTTATTATCAAAATAAACCCCTGGACAATCTTCAAAACCATTAATATATCTATCTACAAAAACAAATGGTATATTATTTAATTTTAATAAATTAGCACTAGCCTTACTTTCTTGTCCTGGAATAAAAATTATTCCATCAATTAATTTACTTATTAAAAGCTCTACATACTTTTTTTCTTTTTCTACATTATTATCAGAATTACATAGGATCACATTATACCCTAATTTATTTGCAAAATCTTCTACAGCCTTTGATAACTCTGAGAAAAATGGATTTGATATATCTGGAACAATTATTCCTATACTTCCNGATNTTTTNGTATTTAAACCTCTNGCAANATTATTAGGAATATATCCCATTTCCTCTATAGCATNATAAATTTTCTTTTTAGTTTCTTCACTTATATTACTATCCTTTTTATTAATAACCATAGATACTGTAGCTTTTGATACTCCTACTTTTTCTGCAATATCCTTCATTGTTATCCTACTCATATATTTAAATACCTCAATTCCCCATAGAATATGTAACTACACAATTCTAATATTTCTAATTTATTTATTTTGCTTATCTTGATTTTCTATCATTTATTCCATAGTTATTTTAGTTAATATTATGTAACTGTTATATATAAAAGTATAATCCTTATTTTATAAAACTCGGATTATACTTTTATTCATTATCTTATTAAGCTTGTATCTTATTATTCAGTCTTTACATATAATTTTAAATCAGATGCAATTTCTTTGTCTACNCTTTCTCCATTTAATACCTTTTTAGCATTTTCTACAGCCAAACTTCCCATTAGATCTGGTTGTTGTGCTATTGTTGCTGCCATTTCTCCCGAGTCTACAGCTTTTATAGCATCATCCCCTCCATCAAATCCAACAACTATAGCTTTTTTTCCTGCAGTACTTAATGCTTTAACAGCACCTAATGCCATCTCATCATTATGTGCAAAGATAGCNTGAATATCTGGATTTGATTGTAACATATTTTCAGTTAAAGTTAAGCCCTTTTGNCTATCAAAATCAGCTGGTTGAGATGATACAATATTTAAGTTTTCGTCTGCATCAACAATATTATGGAAGCCTTCTCCCCTATCACGTGTTGCAGAAGCACCCGGTATTCCTTGAAGTTCTGCTATATTGCCTTTGCCTCCAAGTTGTTCTTTTATAAAGTTAGCTGCCATTTCTCCGCCCTTTACATTATCTGATGCTATATGACAGATTACATAACCACCATTAGCTTGTCTGTCTACAGTTATTACCGGAATATCTTCATTGTTGGCTTGGACAACTGAACTTTCAGCAGCATCACTGTCAACAGGATTAATTATTATGGCACTAACTCCTTTTTGTAGCAAATCTTGAACATTTGAAAGCTCCTTTGATGAATCATTTTGTGAATCAACAACTAATAATTCATAGCCTAATTCCTCAGCCTTAGCTTCAGCCCCTTCCTTTAGTGTTACAAAGAAAGGATTGTTTAGGGTTGAAATAATTGACCCTACAGATAGGTCTATTCCTCCTGTAAGTATTACAAAGGTCATTCCTAATGATATAACTGCGTTTACAGAAACTTGAGTAAATAAATTTCTTAAATTGGATACTTGCAAAAATGTTGGTGAAATTACAGTAATAACCGTGCATAATACAAGTAATGCTACAATAGATTTATATTTTAATAAATTCTTCTTTATATTACTTGCTTTTAACCCTCCATTATGAATAATTACACCCTTTTCCCCCTCTATATTACTCATTTTTAACACTCCCTTATAAAAAAGTCGAACCTTTTTCATTATTAAATTGCTAACTTCATTATATTTTCTTGAGTTGCTTCTTTACGGTTTAATTCTCCAGTTACTTTTCCTTCATGCATTACTATTACCCTATCTGATATTCCAATTATCTCTTGCATATCCGATGAAATCATAATAATTGCTGTTCCCTTTGCTTTTAACATATTTAATACATCATATATTTCTTTTTTTGCACCTACATCTATACCTTTTGTAGGTTCATCTATTATTAAAATTTTAGGAGATTGCATAAGCCATTTAGCTATAATGACCTTTTGCTGATTTCCACCACTTAAATTTTTTATTAGTTGATTCTGGCTAGGAGTTTTAATTGATAAGTCTTTTATATACTTATCAACTGTATTTTTTTCATCTGTCTTGCTTATATAAAAATGTTTCTTTTCGAACTTATCCAAAGAAACTAAGGTCATATTTTCTCTTACTGATAAAGAAAGAATAAGTCCTTCTTTTTTTCTGTCTTCTGAGAGATAGGCGATTCCCTTCCTTATTGCATCTTTAGGAGAATTTATATTTAATTCTTTTCCATTCATCTCAATTGAACCACTAGTTTTTTTGTATTCTCCAAAAATAACCTTTGCAACTTCTGTTCTCCCTGCCCCCATAAGTCCTGCCATTCCAAGGATTTCTCCAGTTCTTACTTCTAAATTAATTGATTGCAGAACACCTTCTAAAGAAATATCCTTCAATTTTAATATAGGTTCCACATGAGCAGGTTCTTTATATGGATATTGTTCTTCCATTTTTCTACCTACCATCATAGTTATTAAATCATCTTTAGTAACATCTTTTACTTGAACTTCACCTACATATTTTCCATCTCTTAAAACATTTATCCTATCACAAATAGTAAAGATTTCCTCTAGCCTGTGGGATATATATATTATTGCTATATTCTTACTGGTAAGCCTTTCAACAACTTTAAAAAGCTTTTCTGTCTCTGACTCCGTTAAGGCTGTTGTTGGTTCGTCCATAATTATTATCTTAGAGTTTTTTGAAATTGCTTTTGCTATTTCTAGCATCTGCATTTCTCCAATACTTATATTTTTAACATACTCATTGGGCTTAACATTACAGCCTATCTCTTGGAGATAATCTNTACACATNNTATTCATTGTNTTTTTNTCTAACTTTTTAGTTAGCTTATTTATTTTTTCATTTCCTAAAAATAAATTCTCTGCAACTGTTAAATTAGGTAAAACACTTAATTCTTGATGTATCATTGATATACCTAATTTTTCAGCTTCTTTTATATTTTTTATATTGACTTCTGAACCTTCTATTTAGCAAGAGGGACACTTTGTCTTGCTCAAAGNCCTCCTACAGGCTCACCAAAAAATCATTAGTAATGTACAATTTAGATTGTAGAATTCAGGAAAAAACTAGGAGGTAGTTTCTATAAAGCGGAATGAATCCTTTCTTAATAAACAAAAGCCAATGCTCATTGCATTGGCTTATAAATTAAAAACACCGTAATTCTTGTGCCTATTTCCTTTCTGCTTAAAACACTAAAGTATCCTCTATGGTTATCTATAATCCATTTTGCAATGGAAAGGCCTAATCCTGTACCGCCGTCTTTTCTAACTCTTGCAGTATCAGCTCTAAAGAATCTTTCAAAAATATGTGGGATGTCTTTTTCGTCCATTCCAATTCCATGGTCTTGGATAGAAAAGTAAGGTTCATTTTTAGCACTCTTCCCTACTCTTAATATTATTTCTTCACCTTTATCTGTGTACTTTGCTGCATTTTCTATTAGTATTCTGGCTGCTTGCTTAAGGAGGGCTATATCACCATGGGCAGTTATATTTTCTGAATCTATAAAGCTATAAATATGATCCTTATCTATCATTATGGATTCTTCTAGCACTTCCTTCATCATATCATTAAGGGAAAAGTCTGCTAGCTTAAGCTCTGTTTTGCCATTAATTCCTCTGGCTAAAAATAATAGCTGCTCAACTAGGTTNTTCATATTTTCAGCTTCTNTTTTTATTGCNGAAATNGATTCTTCCAATACTTCCTCATCATCTTTTCCCCAGCGGTCTAACATATTGGCATAGCCTTGGATTACAGAAATAGGGGTTCTAAGTTCATGGGAGGCATCGGAAACGAATCTTGATTGCTGCCTGTAGGATTCTCTCATTCTATCTAATAGGTTGTTTATTGCCTCTTCTAAGCCCTGAAGCTCACTATCTCCAATATGAATTCTCTCATTATAGGAATCTGGACTTATTTTTGATATGGCATCTTCAAGGTTTTGGAATTTTTCTTCATTTATAGCTAATTCACTAAGCCTGCTTGCAGCTTCTGCCATTTCATTAAGGGGCTTTAGAATTCTTCTATTTTTTGCAGTACCAAAGATAATCTGTTTAAAGAGCATTAATACTTCTATAGCAGCAATTACTCCAAGGCCTCTAATAAGAAGATTTAAAAAGGTGTCAGCTTCCTTTAGCAGAACTTTTCCATTATCCCAAGTTACTTTATAGGTTGCACTTTCTATAGGATAAAAGTTAAAAGATCTTTGGGCATTTTGAACAAATTCCCCATAATAATTAATTTCACTTTCAAGGCACCAAACCCCAATAAAGGCAGCTATTATGGCTATATCTAAAATTATAAATTTATAAAATAAGCCTCTTACAAAAGTGGAATTTAGCTTAATTGCAATGGATGTAACATTTTTTGTTTTATTCTTCTTACTCATCTTTAATTACGTACCCCACACCACGAACTGTAGTTATTATTTTCACCTTAAAAACATCATCTATTTTTGATCTTAAATATCTTACATAAACATCTATAACATTAGTTTCGCCAATATAATCGTAGCCACATACCTTTTCCATAAGAATATCTCTTGTTAAAACAATATTTTTATTTTCTAATAATACCTGTAATAAATTAAACTCCCTGTTTGTAAGTTCTATTTCTCTATTATCGTAAATTACCTTATGCCTTAATTTATCTAAGGATAATAGGCCACATTTTAAGATATCCTCATGTTTTTTCACTGTAACTATTCTCTTTTTAAGGGCTGTTCTTATTCTTGCCAGTAATTCTTCTATGGCAAAGGGCTTAGTTATATAGTCATCTGCCCCTGCATCAAGACCTGAAACCTTATCCATAACTGCATCCCTTGCTGTAAGCATTATAATTGGAATGTCGGAACTTCTTCTAATTCTTCTTAATACTTCAAGGCCATTTATTTCTGGAAGCATTATATCAAGAAGAATTAAATCCACATGGCCTTTTTCTGCAATTTCAAGACCTGTTCTGCCATTACTTGCTTTTACTACTTCATAGCCTTCATGCTTTAACTCAAGCTCAATAAATCTTGCCAGCTTTTCTTCATCTTCCACAATTAAAATCTTAGTCATGCTTAATCACCCTTATAATTTTTTCTTTTATATTTCTTGCATACTCTGAAGCCTTGCTTAATACCTTATTAACTTCAATCATATTTATATTAACATTATTTGAATGGATATAAAATTCTATATCCATAAATAAGCTAATAAGAGCTGTTGGTATAACAATCCAAAACATAAAAATTATAAGGATAGCAGCTACTGTAAGGGGAATCCTTAAAACTATCTGATTATCCTTCTTTATTTGCAGAAAAATATTATTGCAGGTATCTATGAACTTACATATAGCATCAAAAACTCCTTGAAAGCCATTTGAATTTTTATAATTATATTCATTACTTTGAGTAATTGTTTGAATTTCGCTGCTATTCCTTGTTTCATTAGTATAAAAAATATTAACAGAAGGCTTTTCAACCTTCCCTGCTTCCTCTAAATATAAGATAGCATCTAGTATATCCCAGTTGTTATTTTCTAAGGCAGCCTTTGCTTCTTCATAGCTTATATTTGTTTTTTCTCTTAATTTATCTATTAACTTAAGTTTATCCATATTTTTACTCCCTAGTAGGTGAACCAATAGTAAATTACATATATCCAGCTTAATAAGCCATGGAAAATAGCCCAAGGAATTGACTTCCATGCAGTATAAGAAATAATCATTGCTAA
>JGI24710J26742_10004584_pt1 | contig 11286 bp, 11 predicted proteins | sample BioPla2DNA2_FD_26742 | JGI IMG/M metagenome (IMG submission 26742) | reverse complement strand
ATTATCCGCGACGGACGCTTTGTGGTGCCGGGCACGGAGGAACTCAACATCCCGCTCGATGAGGGTTGGGAGACCAGCTAACATCAATTTCACCCGATAGTAAAAACCCCGCTCAGGCGGGGTTTTTGGTTTTGATTGCGTTCCGGCTGAAAATCCGGCATCCAGTTTTGCATCAGAGCGTGTAAGTTGCCACGTTCTGGATCACGTGGTCATACTCCTCTTCGGGTTCTTCCCTGCCCTTGATCACGATGCTGCCCTCATCCCGGCGCAGTTTTCCCTGCAGGATGCTGGCAATGTCTTTGGAAGCGGTGATTTCGCCGTAGTTGTCAAGACAGCCGATCTTAGCGGTCAGCATCTCCGGATCGATGTCATCATCAAACTCCAGAATGCCGTTCACCAGCAGCAGCGAGTTGTCCGGCAGGGTTTCCAGGCGCACCTGGGTCATGTTTTGCTCCGAAGTTACCAAAGCCAGCTTGCCTGGCTCATAGGGTATGCCACGGCTGCCGGGTGAGAGGCGCGCCGCCATTTCCTTCATCACGGTCTTGGGAAAGTAGAGGGTGCCCGCCTCAAAGCGGATGTCCTGCTCGCGGACGATTACCTCGTTGAATTCCTCATCCAGGATCAGCAGGCCGGGACAGGAAATGGTCTTTTTACCGAAGGTCATAATGGTGAAGGTATCCAGTTGAGTGCCTCCCGGCACATAATGGAAATCCGCGCGGATGATGCGCACCTCGGTTCCCTGAGGCGTAACCAGCACCTTGCGCAGCATTTCCTCATGTTTCAGGGCGCATTCCACTGAACCCACCACCTTGATCCTGGCGATCTTGCGGGTGAAAAGCTGGGGATCCACCTCTTCCATAAGCTCCAGACTGCCAGCCAGATTCAGTTCCGAATTGTCATCCAGGCTTTCCAGATAGTTGTTTGTGATGGTGAGCTTTCCCACCCGGTTCAGAGTATTGCCGCCGTCACAGGACAGGGTGGAGATTGGCCCCACCTGGTCTTTGACGGCGGACATGAATGCCCCGTGCAGGGCTTTCGGGATCGAGGCCGGGCCGATCAGGCACAAGCCGCTGATTTTTTGCAGCAGCAACTCGGGGTTCACATCGCACTCTATGCTTAGCGGGCCCACCACGCAGAGTTTCAGCGGCGCGGGGCTGTCTTCCAGCATCTGGCGGCTGATCTCCAGAGGGCCGGTGTGCAGCTTGTAGTCGTCGTCCAGTTCCAGCATCTTGCCCACGTTCAACATGTCCACCTTAAGCAGATCGGCTTTGCAAGTGCTGTTTACCACCAGGCAGCCCACATTGTTCAGCTTCGCGATCTCACGGATTTGTTCCAGTGTCGCTTTGCGGGCGTCCAATATTCCAACATTTTGGATCAGAGTAGGCATAGTTCCTCCTTAGTCACTCTGTTCGATGTATCTTCTTAACTTATCCATGGCACGTTTCAGCCGCCAGCGCACAGTTCCCTCGGGGATGCCGAGTGTTTCTGCGATCTCGCGGCTGTTGCGTTCCAGCCAAAATCTTTGCCTCACGATCTCTTTTTCAATAGCCGGCAGTTTCTCCAGATGCGCGTCCATGCCAAAAAGCGGGATTTGCATGGCGTGAGCAGTGTATTCAGCCGTGCTTTGGGTGAGGCGTTCCAGTTTGCGGCGGCGGCAGATGTCCAACCAGCGGTTCTTGAGCACCGTAAACAGCCAGCTACGCTGTTTGGGCACCGGGAGTGTGATTAACAACTGCTGATGCAGCAGACACTTGAGCCAGGTATCCTGGAGCAAATCGCGGGCTTCGTCTTCCGAGCGGGTCAGTTGCATGGCAAAGTTGTAAAGCGCGCGCTCATGCTCGTTTACGAAGCTTGGCATATCCAGCATCTCTTTCTCCTTGATCGTTGTGTCTAACTGTCTAACGTTCCACCCGCCCCGGCTGTTTGAAATATTTTGGCTCGACTGGGGCAGCAATGGAGGCAAGCCTTTCCGCCGCAATAAGTTTGCCGCACGAAAAGAAGCTCCCTTTACTCCCACTTTTTGCCGCTATCCGCCCCTGTCAATCTCAATGTTCTACCCTTTCCACCTCAAAAAACACCTTTCCACGAACTTTCCCCAATCGTAGCACCTATATATTATGGGAGGGGATGATCCTCATTTGCATTCCCCTCTCCGGCGTGGGTCTTCCTGGGGTCAACCTTATAATTTATAAGGATGACCTAGGGATGATGGCTTAACCGCTTGTGGCAGCGAAGGATGGCGGCATGAGGGATCATGGAGGTGGTTGTTATATTATTGTGGAAAGGTGAAATGGTGAAAAGGTGGAAAGGAGACGTGAGATGTGTAGCGGCGCTTGCCATAGCGCCGTATAGGACTGCCAGCCCTGAAACAAAGCACACCAGGCTAAAAACAGTGTCATCACGGCCTACCGGGGTCCCCGCCAAAGCGTGTAGCGGTTTGGTGGGGTGGTTTGAGCCGTGATCCAGTCTTTTCAAAGTCGTTTGAAGTCCGAGCCGGCTTTGGGAATGGGGGGAATCTATACAGCTTTCATTGCCGGCTTGAACTCCAAACGACCGGCCAGCATGGAGCTCAAAGAGCCTTTTCCATCTGCATAGTGCCACCCTCAGGCAAGGCCGTTATCAGGCAAATCAGGAAGCTAAATCATTTCCAGTATCAGACGAAAGTGATGTTGGTTTGTTTGTAATACTTTTCTTCCATCACCTGGCTGAGTCGCCGGATCAGGTTNCGGCGGATTTCCAGATTCTTGGGCAGGGCGGGATCCTGGTGGGCTTCGTTGATCTTGGTGCCCACCACAAAGTCTATGATATCACTGTTGGTCAGAATGCTCATCAGCCGTTTCACCGGGTTATCCGGCAAGGTGTCCAGATTGGTGTTTTGTTCCAGGAGTTGCAGGGCCCGGCTGATGGTGATGGTTCCTTCCGTGACCAGGTCTATTCCTTGCATATCCGCGCTGGGGGGAAGCTCCTTGCTGTTGCGCATTTCTTTCAGGTTGACCAGCACGGGAATCCCCAGTTCGCNGGAAAGGATCTCGGAAGTGGTGCCTCCGCAGATCACTTTGGCGCCCTGGAAAGATTTGACGATGTCCGCCATCACCTTGTCGTTCTCCATCTTATAGGGAGGCCCCGTGACCAGCAGCGTGCGGCGGGGTTTTCTGAGGTAGAGGGCTGCGCAGGTAATATCATCCGCTGCTCTGCCGCCATCAAATTCCCTGGCTTTCCGCGCCAGTTTTTTGCTGATCTCGCCCGCGGAAAGGCTTGGCTGATTTTGCAGAAGCTGGACAATATGTTTCTCAACTCCCTCCTGTTTCCATCCCAAGAGCAAGCCGGGACGCCCCATACCTGCTTGAGGAACGCCATCTGAGAAGAAGACCAGCCTGTCTTTGGGTTCCAACTGAAACTCACTGTAAAANAGCTGAGCCTTGCGATTGATATTGAGTTCTATGGCCTGCTTGTCCGGGTGGATAATCTCTCCGTGGCGCAACAGGACATAGGGTGGGTTGTCGTGTTCAATGATTCTGATCTTGCCGTCCTGTAGGGCATCCACGATGGTAAAGGTGCTGTAGCCGATCTTGCGGTAGGAACAAACCGGTAGGGTTTCCAGGATCACTTCCGCCGCGCGTTTGATATCCATGCGGGCGCTGATGAAAGAGGCAGCCATGGTGGTCGTGAGGGTGGAAAGCACGCTGGCTTTGATGCCGCTGCCCAGTCCGTCGGCAAGCACCAGAATGGTTCTTTCCCCGGTCTTGCTGCTGAAAAAGGAATCTCCGCAGGCTCCCTGGCCATGCTTGCTGATCTGGTGGTAATCCACTTCCAAAAAGCTGTCTTTCACTGCTGATCCTTGACGCTAAAGCTTTCGATGATGGAGTTGAGCAGCACTTCGCTGTCGGCGGCGTTTTCCCCCAGGAGGAAGGCTATCTTTTGCACGGTGCTGAGGGTCTTCTTCATTACCTCCGCGGCGTTGTCGATGATTTGCTCGCGCTGGATCACGGGCTCGGTGATATCCTGGAGGATTCCTCCCACCACGTGTCCGGGCTGGACGCTGAAGATGGTGAGCCGGATGATCTTGCCTTTGTGGCGGATATCCTGCACGCTGACCTCACTGTCCCGCTGCAGGGCTTCCTTAAAGAGATCGGCAAAGGGAATGAGGCGCTCAAGATAGGCTCCTTCCAGGTCGGGATCGACCTTGCCCACAATCTCCGCGTCGCCGCCGATAAGTTCGATAAAACGCCGGTTGGACTCGACAATGCAAAGCTTTTCATCCACTATCACCACGCCGGAAGGCATGGCTTTGATGAGGGCGGCAGCCTTGTTTTGGGCAAGCTTGCGCAAGTAGGAAACGCACATGGCGGGTTCCGCTTTCTCTTCCAGTAGGGCGACGGCAAAGTCGCGGCAGGTGTTGTAGCCGCAGCCTCCGCAGTTGAGCTCGTCCTCTTTGCGTTTCTTACTGATCCGGAGCAGGGCTCCATAGATCTCCTCGGGAGTGAAGTCAGATACCTGATCTCGCGAGAATGGAAGCTTCCCGAGATGTCCCTGCCCTCGGCCACATCCTTGTCCAGGCGGGGAGTTTCTTCATAGATGGTGACGCGTTTTCCGGCCGTGGAACCCTGTTCCTTGACCACGGGGCCGTTTACGCAACCTCCGGCGCAGGCCAGGACTTCGATGAAGACCGGACGGTGATAGTCTTTGGTCTTAAGTTCCTGCAGGGCTTCCCGCACGTTTTCCACGCCGCTGAAACTCATGTAGAGGGTATTCTCCGGCGCTCCGCAAAGCTTGATCCCATCGACCATGCCGCCATCCACGGGATAGAGCCCGCCTTCGCCGGCAGAATGGGGCACGAAGTCCGCGTCGTCGCTTATGGATAGCCAATCCGTGACTTCCTGGGTGAACCATCTTCTCAGGTCAGAGAAAGTGAGCGCCAGATCCAGATAGTCGTCCGCCTCATTCTTTTTGGCAATGCAGGGGCCAAAGAAGATGACCTTGGCATCCGGGCCAAACTCATCTTTCAGGATGCGGGCATGAGCCTGCAGCGGAGAGAGAATTGGGGTTACATAGGGCACCAGGTCGGGACGGTATTGCTCGATGTAGTGAATAATGGAAGGACAGCAACTGCTTATCCAGACGGGGTTTTCCCCTTCCTTNAGCAGGCGGGCGCAGGAAGCCGAAACTTCCTGCGCGCCCAAGGCTGTCTCCGATACACCGGCAAAACCCAGGCTCTTGATGGCATTGATCAGCTTTCCGGTCTTCAGGCCGGAGAACTCCGTGCGGTAACTGGGNGCCAAAGAGGCATAGACCCTGGCTCCACTGGCCAGCATGGCTTTGGCTTCATCCAGGTCATCGCGAATCTTCTTGGCATGCACCGGGCAGACCTGGGTGCAATGCCCGCACAATATGCATGCCTTGGGGATCACTATGGCGCTGCCGTCCACCACTTTGATGGCTTTCACGGGNCATTCGCGCACGCATTTGTAGCAATCCTGGCATTGGGTCTTTTCTGTATATATCGGTTCCAATTTACTCATATCGGCAATAACTCTTTATCCAATATCTCTTTTAGTTTTTCGGCGTTCACCTGATGATAGCGGTTTCCATTCACTATCAGGTTCGGCCCCTCGGCACATTCTCCCAGGCAGAGAGAACCTTCAATCCGCACGCTGTCCTCCAGTTTGTGAGACCGGAGATACTCTTCTATCAAACCCAGGTTCTCGCGGTTTTCCCGGGCAAAGCAAGAACTTCCCATGCAGATCAGGATGCTTTTCATCACGCGCCCCGTTTTTGCGCTTCGCGTTCGAGAGCGGCAGAAACGTCTTCCAGCTTGGCTTTGTGGATCACTTGCCCGCCCACGATGAGGGTCGGGCCCTTGTCACACTGTTCGGTGCAGAAGGTGGCGGACACTTCAAAATGACGTCCCCAGCCGTTTTCTTCCACAGTCTTCAGGGTGTGTGCCAGTATCTCCTGGGCTCCCCTCAGGAAGCAACTGGTGCCGATGCAAACCTTCACCTTGCAGCGTTCTTCCTTGGAGGGCGCGGAGAAACTGATCTCCTCATCCTCGATCCTTTTGCGGCTCTTATAATGAGTATGCAGCAACTCGTGGGCTTTGTGGCTGTTAGGCTCGTCCAGGAGGACTTTGTAGAGGTCTGTCACGAAGGGGTTGTCCTGAGCGCGGTGCAAGGCCATCATCTTGTCGGCGTGGTAAAGAGCCGTGGTGCGTTCCTTGCGAACCAGGGGATTATTCACGATGGGCTGTCCCGCTCCGCCGCTGCAACCGCCGGGGCAGGCCATCACTTCAACGATGTCGTAATAGACTTCGCCGGCCTGGATGCGGTCGGCAAGCTCCGCGGCATTCTTCAGCCCGTGCACCACCGCCATCCTGAGTTTCCCGACGGGAGTGTCAATCTCGGTATCGCGCACGCTCTGGCTTCCGCGCACTTCCTGCAGCACAATGCTTTCCGGAAGAGGGATGTCCAGCTTGTCGGCCGCGTAGCGCAGCACAGCCTCCGAGACGCCGCCGCTGTTGCCAAAGATGACTCCGGCGCCCGTGGCAAAGCCCATGGGCAGATCCATGGATTCAGGCTCCAGGTTGGCGAACTCGATTCCCGCTTCCTTGATCATGCGTCCCAGCTCCTGGGTTGTGAGCACATAATCCACATCCGGCACGTTCTCGGTGCGGAATTCATCCCGCAGGGCTTCAAACTTCTTGGCCGTGCAAGGCATGACGGAAACGACTATCAGGTTCTCGCGATCGGTGCCCATTTCCGTGGGCAGCTTGTTCTTGGCGATGGAGCCAAACATTTGCTGGGGTGAGCGGCAACTGGAGAGATGCGGCAAAAGCTTCGGATAGCTTTGCTCGGCAAACTTCACCCAGGCGGGGCAGCAACTGGTGAAGATCGGCAGCTTCCCGCCCTCGGTCTTCCTCTTCAGAAACTCGTTGGCTTCCTCGATCACGGTGAGGTCGGCGGCAAAGGAGGTGTCAAACACACGGTCAAAACCCATCATTCTGAGGGCGGCGATCATCTTGCCTGTGGTGATCTCCCCGGCGGGAAGGTTGAACATCTCGCCCAGAGCCACGCGCACCGCGGGAGCGATCTGAACCACCACCTTCTTGCCGGGATCCTGAAGCTGGTTCCAGACCTGGTCGGTCTGGCTGCGGATGGTGAGCGCGCCTGTGGGGCAAACCGCCGCGCACTGTCCGCAATTCACGCAATCCACCTTTGCCAGGCTCTTGCCATAGGCGGGGGTCACCACCACACCTTCGCCACGGTTGGCAAAGTCGATGGCGCCGATGCCCTGAACCTCGGAGCAGAAGCGCACGCAGTCGCCGCAGAGCACGCATTTATTGGGGTCTCTCACAAGGCAGGGGGAGCCGGTGTCGATTTCTTTAGTGGGGCGGGTCTTCCGGAAGCGAATCTTGTCCACACCCAGTTTATAGGATATCTCACGCAGCTTGCAATCCGGGGAGCGGTCGCACTGGGTGCATTCCCGGTCATGGTTTGCCAGCAGCATCTCAATGATCAATTTGCGCAGCTTCAGAATCTGCTGCGTATGGGTCTTCACCCGCATCCCTTCAAAGGGGGCGGTCGAACAGGAAGTCACCAGGCCTCTGCCTTCGACTTCCACCAGGCAGAGCCGGCAGGCGCCATAGACGCTCAGTTCGGAGTGGTAGCAGAAGGTGGGAATCTCCACATGTGCCTTGCGGGCCAGCGCCAGGATATTGGTCTCGCCTTCCCAGACCACGGGACGGTCATTTATATATACGATCTTTTCAGTATCCATCTTTCTCTCCTCTTAGGATATAGCTTTGAATTTACAGGCGGCGGCGCAGGCACCGCATTTGATGCAGACCATGGGGTCGATCTGGTGGGGAGATTTCACTTCCCCGGAGATGGCTCCCACGGGGCAGACTCTTTTGCAGAGTGTGCAACCGCGGCATAGGTTCGGATCAATTGTGATGGGAGTGAGCGCTTTGCAGCTACGGGTGGGGCAATAGCCCGCCTTCACGTGGGCCAGATACTCATCCCGGAAGAAACGCAGGGTGCTCAACACGGGATTGGGTGCGGATTTGCCCAGGCCGCAGAGCGAAGTGATCTTAACCGCCTTTCCCACTTCTTCCAAAAGCTCCAGAGTCTCCTCTGTGCCCCTGCCTTCGGTGATATCCTCCAGCAATTCCAGCATCTGGCGGGTTCCTTCCCGGCAGGGCACGCACTTGCCGCAGGATTCGTTCTGGGTGAAGCTCATGAAGTAATGGGCGATCTTGACCATGCAACTGGTGTCGTTCATCACCACCAGTCCGCCGGAACCAACCATGGCTCCAACCGCGCCGAGGGAATCATAATCCAGCGGCAGGTCGAGGTGTTCGCGGGTGAGGCAACCGCCGGAGGGGCCGCCGATCTGAACCGCCTTGAAGGCGTCGTTGTTGATCTTGCCATCCTTGTCCAGCACTCCTCCGCCGATCTCAAAGACGATCTCGCGCAGGGTGGTGCCGAAGGGGACTTCTATCAAACCTGTATTGGCGACATGTCCCGTGAGCGCGAAAGTCTTGGTTCCCGGGGATTTGGGCAGGCCAACTTTCCGGAAGGCCTCGACGCCTTCCCGCATCACCACCGGCACCAAAGCCAGGGTCTCAACGTTGTTAATCACGGTGGGCTTTCCAAAGAGGCCTCTTTCCGCGGGGAAGGGCGGCTTAGGATTGGGCATGCCGCGCTTGCCTTCGATGGAGGACAGCAGGGCTGTTTCCTCTCCGCAGACGAAAGCTCCGGCGCCTTCCATCACCTTGATGCGGAAGCTCTTGCCGCTGCCAAANATGTCGTCGCCCANAAGNCCGAGCTCTTCCGCCACTCTGATGGCTTTGCGGATGCGGGAGCAGGCCAGGGGATATTCCATGCGCACATATACATAGCCCTCATCTGCCCCGACGGCTGCGGCGGCGATCATCATGCCTTCCACCACGCTGTGGGGGTTTCCTTCCAGAATGCTGCGATCCATAAAGGCGCCCGGGTCTCCCTCGTCGCCGTTGCAAACGATGTATTTCTTTTCATTCGCCTGTCTGCGGGTGAGTTCCCACTTCAAACCGGTGGAGAATCCGCCTCCGCCNCGCCCGCGCAAACCNGAATCCTGAAAGAGTTTGCAGAGTTCTTCGGCGCTGTATTTCTGATAGGCGTCGCGGGCGGCGAAATAACCGCCGTGGCTTGATGTATTCATTCACGTTTTCGGGGTCGAGGTGTCCGCATTCCTTGAGCGCGGTGCGCCTCTGCCGGGTGTAAAAGGGGATGTCTCCCGCGCCCTTGCAGTGTTTGCCGTCGGCGGGGTTGACATAGAGCAAACGATCGACCAGCTTGCCCTGCACGATGGTCTGCGCCACGATCTCTTCGGCGTCTTCCGGCTTCACGTGGGCGTAGAGGATGCCATCCGGCTCGATCGTGACCAGCGGGCCAACCTGGCAAAAGCCCTGGCAGCCGCTTCCCGAGATCAGCACGTCGTGATTGTGCTCATCGTGGGCTTTCAGCTCGATGGATACATCCAGGGAGTGCATGGCAAGGCTGTTCTTCAGGGCATTGTAAACCTTTTCGGAACCGTTGGCTATGCAACCTGTTCCGGCGCAGACTACGATGCGTTTCTTATAGTGGGTCAGAGCTTCCTGATAGTCCTTTTTGATTTGATCCAAATTAAGCATTTTCCTTCTCCAATATTTCATCTATGAGCTTGATCGCCTGCTCGGGCGTAATCTGGCCGTGGACTTCCTCATCCATCACCAGCACCGGAGCAAGGCCACAGGCGCCCAGGCAGGACACCGTTTCAAAGGTGAAGAGCATGTCGTCGGTGGTGATCTTGGTGCTGGAAAGGCCAAGTTTTTCTCTCACCGCGTTAATCACGGCCATGGAACCGCGCACGTGGCAGGCGGTGCCGTCACACATCTTGATGATGTGCTTGCCTTTGGGCTCAAGAGAGAAGTGGCTGTAAAAGGTGGCGACGCCAAAGAGGTGCGCCGGCGAGACCTTCAGNGAAGTGGCNATAAAGGTGAGCACTTCCTGCGGAAGGTAGCGATACTCGTGTTGGACGGCTTGCAGGATCGGGATGATCTTGTTGGCATTGAAATCGTAGGATTCCAATATCTCCAAGACCTTCGAGAAGCTGCGGACTGCAGTATTTTCAGAATTCATCTTTGCTCCTAATCTATCTCAGTTTTTATGTATTTTTCCTGTAGTGGCGGTTTAATGGCTTTGCAAAAAACGCCTGGCTTTCGCTAATGGCTCCTCTCCACCTTGGTTTCGTGGTGGAGCTTTTCTGCCAGGCGGCGGGAAAGAACCGCGAGCGAGGCGCTCATGTCCACGTTTTCCACAATGACGCCTTCAGGCACATCGAGGTGAACCGGAGTGAAGTTCCAGATCGCCACAATGCCATTGTCTATCATCATTTGAGCCGTTGCCTGGGCATGCTCGGATGGAACCGTGAGGATTCCGATGTGGATATGCAGACGCCGGCAGAGATTGGCAAAACGATCCAGGCCGTAGATCTTGACGCCGTTAATCGTGGTGCCGCTCAAGGCCGGATCGGTATCGAACGCCGCCACGATGGACAAGCCCTTGCGGGAAAGCTCCTGATAACCCAAAAGGGCGGAACCCAGGTGCCCCGCTCCCACCAGGAAGCAGGAACTGCTGTCGTTCCAGTTCAGGAAACTCTTGATGGCTTCGATCAGTTCCGCCGTCTTGTGCCCCACCTTGGGAACGCCAACCACCCCGGTCAAAGCCAGGTCCTTGCGCACTTGGGTCACGTGCACGCCGGTGATCTCCGCCAGCCGGGTGGCAGACACGTGGCTTTGGCCTTCCCTCTGGAATTGTTGTAAGAGTTCCAGATACTGGGGCAGGCGTTTAAGCGTTAAAACCGGTATGGAAACCATCTTCTCTCCTTATCGTGGTATCTTATTCGATACTTTTATATCGATAAATTTAGAAGCGTATTTCTGTCAAGAGCTTTCTTCGCCGTTTCCTCCAAAGCCTCTGATGACGATGCTATAGTAATGATTTATCAGCATTTAAGAGTTCACAGAACTTGAATTATTATTCCCGTCTTAATGGGTTGCCTTTTTCAACTATCTCCGGTAGCCGCAAATCCGATATGCCTTCCGCCATTTCACCTTTCCATTTTTCCGCGGCCTTTTTGGCGTAGCACCTATATATTATAGAGGGATGGGTCTCATTTGTATCACACTCTCCGGCGTGGGTCTTCCTGGGGTCAACCTTATAATTTATAAGGATGACCTAAGGATGATGGCTTAACCGCTTGTGGCAGCGA
>JGI24710J26742_10004583_pt1 | contig 11287 bp, 13 predicted proteins | sample BioPla2DNA2_FD_26742 | JGI IMG/M metagenome (IMG submission 26742) | reverse complement strand
GGCTTTTATTTCAATTTGATATTCCCGAATGTAAGGCTTGTGCATACAACCAGCGTAAGTGAAATGTTTGAACAAATAGTTAATGCCGGGGAAGGCGATGTTGTGTTGGGAATAAGTTTTCCGCGTTATTCCAAAAGAACATCCAAGTCAATGGAATTTGCCAGAAAACAGGGTGCTACTGTAATAGCCATTACCGATAATGAAGCCTCACCACTTGCAAAATGTTCAAATTATTCTCTCTATGCAAGAAGTGATATGGCATCCTTCGTGGATTCCCTTGTTGCACCTTTATCTGTGATAAATGCGCTTATTGTTGCTATCGGTTTAAAACGGAAGGAAACTATCCATAATACTTTTGAAAAACTTGAAAAGCTATGGGACGAGTATGAGGTCTATGATAAAGGTGACAACAAAAATATACTTGGTAAGGATTAATGACTACCGGAGGATATAGCTNCTGATGGCAAACAGAACAGGGATTATAGGAGCGGGAGCTGCAGGCCTTTTTGCTGCGGGAAGAGCCGCTTGTTTGGGAAATCATGTTGTGGTTTTCGAAAAGAATAAAAGAGCCGGTAAAAAGTTGCTGATAACCGGAAAAGGCAGATGCAACATAACCAATAATTGTACTATCGATGAGCTTATGGCCAATATCCCCGGAAATGGCCGTTTTCTTTACTCAGCATTTAATAAGTTTAACAATCAGAATATAATGGATTTTTTTGAAGCTGTTAATGTTCCGGTTAAAACCGAGCGCGGAAACAGAGTGTTTCCTGTTTCAGACAGATCACATGATGTTGTAGATGCCCTTATAAATTATGCCCGTAATCAGGGTGCAAAATTCATGTATGAAGCCCCGGTAAAAGAAATTGTATGTGAAGAGAATAAAGTTAAAGGGATATTGCTCCGGAATAATGATTTTTATGAGCTTGATTCGGTTATTTTAGCCACGGGTGGAATCTCATATCCAATGACAGGTTCCACAGGAGACGGACACAAAATAGCTGAAAAACTAGGACATACAATAACCGGTCTGAAGCCTTCCCTTGTACCGTTAGAGATCCATGAAGAATGGACTGCCCGGCTGCAGGGGTTGACTTTAAAAAATGTCGGGCTTACAGCATTCGATAATAAGAATAATAGAGTCTATTATGAGCAGGGAGAAATGCTGTTTACTCATTTTGGCGTTTCGGGTCCTATGATTCTAAGTGCCAGCCGGCATATAATGGATTGCGGTTACACTGGAGCTTATTTCCTGATTGATTTAAAGCCTGCTCTTGATGAAGAAACTTTGGATCAGCGTCTTCAAAGAGATTTTACAAAATACTCAAGAAAGCAATTTGGAAATTCGCTGTCAGACTTGCTTCCTAAAAGTCTTATACCTGTCTTTATAGAACTTTCCGGCATTTCTTCGGAAAAGCCTGTACATCAGATTACAAAATCTGAAAGAAGAAATCTCGTTAAGCTGTTAAAAGGAATAAAGCTTACTGTTTCAAAGCCTCGTCCTGTCAATGAGGCAATTGTTACTGCCGGGGGAGTCTCAATCAAGGAAATAAATCCGTCTACTATGGAATCCAAGCTTATTAAAGGTTTGTTTTTTGCCGGTGAGATTATTGATGTAGATGCATACACCGGTGGATTTAATCTCACAATTGCCTTTTCTACAGGATATATAGCAGGAAGTAACGCGTAAACTGATGTGTTATTCATTATGTTCTCTTACCATCCTTCTCTTTACTCTATACAGGCTGAAGGTATCATTTCCGGCCTATAAGGGAAAACTCATTTGTGCACTTAACTGAAATACCCGGGAGTGAACTTATGGACTTTCTTTTAAAAGCTTTGGCATGCCTGATGCTGACAACGGTTATTACCATTCAGCTGCTGCTTGTTTCCCCGTACAGAAACAGACTGACCGATGATTCCATCAACGGGAGATTACTTAAAATATATGAGTCAGTTATTAGCAGAGGAACAGTAGTCTTAGATGCCATGGGCAATTATGCGCCTAACTCAGCTTATATTATGATTAACGGTGAGAAACAAAAATTGGTGGATACATTTCCCGTGGAGCTGAATCTTCGTGACGGTGATGTTGTTGAGATACAATTAAAAAAGGAAAATTCACCATTCTATGTATTTCTGTTATCCCGAAAAGGTTCAATTAAAACTGATCTCAAAGGAAGTACAATTCCGATAAAACCCGGAATTAATATGTTATTTCGCGTTACGGACAACAATACTTTAAAATGAATCTGCAGTTTTTCTGTGGTCTTCAGTTAATTCGTGATAAAATATATAAAGGTAGTTCTTGTGCCATGAAGAAACTTGAAATATAATCAAAAGAGTCAGCTATATAAATGTTGAATTCGTATAATTTTTTGGGAGGCTTTTACGTGGTAAATGAGTTTATGAATAACGGCAGTAAGGATGTAGTAAAAGCAGCTATAATGATGTCACTGACCGGAGACAGAATGGAAGAAAAGGCATTAAAAACCCAACTGTCGAAAAGCGGGATAAGAACCGCAGCAGTTGATTATGGCGGAGAGTTCATTAATTCAATCATGAAGATTGTGGAAAGAGCTGTAGTTTCTTCAAAACGTGAAGGAGTAATTGTAGAGAGCCATAATGAAGAAGGTGCGGTTGCAGGAGCTGCAAGAGAAGCCCTTACACAAGTTATGCCAAAAGCAATGGGTTTAAATGTTGGAGGGAAAATTGCAGTAGCCCGCTCAGGTGAACATGTAGCAGTTTCTGTCTTTTTCGGCATAGGACTTCTCCATTTAAATGAAATTGCTATAGGTACAGGACACAGGGTAGTTTAGCAGGGGGTATTATTCTTGAAATCAATACAGATTGCTATAGATGGGCCATCCGGTGCAGGTAAAAGCACAATGGCCAAACTTGTTTCTCAAAAATTAGGTATTATGTATCTGGATACGGGGGCCATGTACAGAGCATTGGCCTTAAAAGCTATTCGCCAGAATATTGATACGAATGACAGTGAGAAGGTATCAGAGCTTCTGTCGGATTTTAATATCAGTATAAAGTATGAAAAAGGAAGCCAAAAAGTTATTCTGAATGGTGAGGATGTTTCTGATAAAATACGTACCGATGAGGTATCCATGGGTGCATCGAATGTGTCGGCAATTCCTGCCGTAAGAAAGCGTCTTGTAGAACTTCAGCAAAAGATGGCCAGTAATACTTCTGTGGTAATGGATGGCCGGGATATAGGAACACATGTACTTCCAAATGCTGACGTTAAGATTTTTTTGACTGCCAGTGTTGCTCAGCGGGCTTTAAGACGGTATAATGAACAAAAAGATAAGGGCATTCTTAAGAAGAGTCTTGAAGAAATTGAAAAAGAAATTGAAATCCGCGATTACAATGATAGCCATAGAGCTGCATCCCCTTTAAAACAGGCTGATGATGCTGTGCTATTGGATACCAGTAATTATACTATAGAAGAATCGGTGGAAAAAATACTTGAAATCATCAGAAGTAAGGGGTTACCTAATGCTTTATAATATAGCCAAATTTATTCTCTATCTTTTTTTTGTTATTTTTCGACGTGTAAAGATTGAAGGGAAGGAAAATATCCCTCAAGAAGGCCCGGTTTTACTTTTTGCAAATCATCCAAGTGCCTGGGACATGCTCTTAATTGCAGTTTTTATGAAAAGAAGAGTGCATTACATGGCCAAGGCCGAGCTGTTTAAAAATCCAATTCTAGGTTTTATAATAAGATCATTAGGCGCTTTTCCCATTAGCAGGGGAAAAGGTGATGTGGGATCTGTAAAAACTGTATTCAGGCTGCTTGAAGAAGGCAAAATAGTGGGGATTTTCCCCGAAGGAACCAGAACTCCCAAAAAAGATCCAAATAAAAGAAAAGCAGGTGCAGCTATGATGGCCCTGCATTCAAAGGCGCCTGTTTTACCGGTCGGGGTAGAATGGAATAATAAAATATTTTCCAAAGTCCGTGTTGTTTTCGGAGAACCATTTTTAATGCTGCCAAAAGAGGAAGATAAGCATATACCAAGAGAAGAATTATTAGTATTGACAAATGAAATTTTAAATAAGATCTATGCATTAATTGGTCAGTGAGGATATAATGGAGATTAAAGTTGCAAAATATGCCGGATTTTGCTTTGGAGTTGACAAAGCTGTAAAGACATCATTCGAATTAAATTATGATGGCAATAAATACACTATGGGCGAGTTAATACATAACCGNAATGTAATTGAGCAACTTGAGAAAAAAGGTATAAAAGCAATAAACAATCTGGATGGATTAAAAGAAGGAGACTGTGTAATAATCAGAGCTCATGGTATAGGGGAGAAGCTTTATAATGACCTTAAAAGCCTGAATGTTCGAATTTTGGATGCAACATGCCCTTATGTAAAACGAATTCATGAGATAGTAAAAAAAGAGTACGAAGCTGGAAATAAAATTGTAATTGTTGGAGACAGTGAACATCCTGAGGTCATTGGAATAAATGGATGGTGTGAAGGAAAAGCTTTAATTATCTCCAATGAATATGAGGCTGAACAGCTGCCATATTGCGATGAAAAAGCTGTAGTTGTTTCACAAACTACATTTAAGAGAGCGAAATATGAAGATATTTGTGAAGTTCTTAAGAAAAAGTTTGCATTCGTATTAAAATTTGATACAATATGTAATGCGACTGTACAACGACAATCCGAGGCAGAAAAACTGTCACGGGAAGTAGATGTAATGATCGTTATAGGGGGAAAGAATAGTTCTAACACGCAGAAATTATTTGAAATCTGCAAGGAGAATTGTTCCGAGACTTATCTTATTGAAAATGCGGATGAGTTGCCTCTTCTCGATAAAAATGCAAGAACAGTAGGGATTACCGCAGGTGCATCGACACCTGAGAAGGTAATCAAGGAGGTTATTTTTCACATGGAAGAAATGATCAACGGGCATGAAGGCGAGATCAATTTTAGCGAAGCCCTGGAGATGACTATGACCGAGCTAAAGACCAATGAAATTGTAAAGGGGAAGATTATCGGATACAACAATAACGATGTATTCGTTGACTTGGGCTATAAGGCTGACGGTCTTATCCCGATGGAAGAATTCCTTGATGATCCCGATTTTGATCCGGAAAAAGAATTAAAAACCGGAAATGAGATAGAAGCATTAATAGTAAAGATTAACGATGGCGAAGGTAATGTGGCACTATCCAAGAAAAAGGTTGATTCTATCCGTGGTTTCGAATTGGTTGAAGAGGCATTCAAAAACAAAACTCCCATTGACGTTGTTATTAAAGAAATTGTCAAAGGTGGAGCTGTAGCAGATTATAAAGGAGTTCGTATATTTATACCGGCTTCTCAAATTAGCGATAGATTTGTGAAGGATTTAGAACCATATAAAGGTAAGAAGGTCAAGCTCGTAATAACAGAAATGGCTAACAGAAGACGTGTTGTCGGATCCTGCCGGGCCATTATCGAAGCAGAAAAAGAAGCAAANTCAGAAGCTTTCTGGAATGAGGTAGAAATCGGCAAAGAATATACAGGCACAGTTAAGAGTATTACAAATTTTGGTGTATTTGTTGATCTTGGCGGTGTAGACGGATTAATACACGTATCTGAACTTTCCTGGAAAAAAGTTGATGATCCTTCCAGTATCTTAAATGTTGNCGACGTTGTAAATGTAAGGGTTATTAACTTTGATAAGGAAAAGAAAAAAGTATCCCTGGGCTACAGAAAGATGGAAGATAATCCATGGTATAATATTGAAGAAAAATATTCAGTTGGGAGCATTGTAACCGGTACTGTGCTTCGCATGGTTGCCATTTGGTGTATTTGTAGAGCTCGAAGAGGGAGTAGAAGGACTTGTGCATATCTCCCAGATTTCCAACGTTCGTATAGGAAGACCTGAAGAGGTTCTCGAAGTTGGACAGAAAATTGAAATGAAAATCGTGGATATAAATACAGAGCTCAAAAAAATCAGCTTATCCATAAAAGACGTTAAGCCTATTGACCCTCCGAGCGAAGAAGAGCCTGCTGCCGGGGAATCGGATGAGGAGGAAATTCCTTCTGAGCATACTGAAGAGATGACAACCACAATAGGTGATATCATAAAGGATACCCAGGAATAATTCAGTTTCAAAAAAAGTGGTATATATAGCAAGACCGGATACTCCGGTCTTGCTGTTGTATATTTTTAGCTTTTTCTAAGGAGGGGTAATAATGGAGAGTTTCAATGATTATGAAGTATTTAAGAAAAGATTTTATGATTTATCTGATATCGATTTAAATCTTTATAAAGAAAAACAAATGAAAAGACGTATTACATCCCTGGCAGATAAATATGGTCATAATACATACTGTTCATTCCTGGAAGAAATGAAGCGTGATCCCGAACTATATAAAATATTTNTAAATTATTTAACTATTAATGTATCGGAATTTTTCAGAAATCCGACACAATGGCAATATTTCGAAAATAAAATACTGCGTGAGACTTTTAAGCACAGAAATCTGCAAGATTTAAAAATATGGAGCTCGGCTTGCTCAACAGGGGACGAACCATATACAATAGTAATGATATTAAATAAATACCTGCCGTTTGAAAAAATAAATATATTAGCTACTGATATTGATCTTGAGGCTATTAAGAAAGCAAAAGCAGGTGTTTATTCTTCAAGAAGTTTAAAAGAGCTTCCAAAGGAATATTTAGATAAACATTTCAGTAAAATAGATGATGACAGCTACCAGATATCGGAAAAGGTGCGAAAGTGCGTGACCTTTAAGCAGCTTAATCTGTTAAAAGACCCTTATCCAACGGGAATGGACATAATAGTCTGCAGAAATGTGCTGATTTATTTTACAGAGGAAGCAAAAAATTATATAATGAAGGGGTTTAGTGAATCTCTTAGATCTGATGGTGTACTTTTTATAGGCAGCACCGAACAGATCATGAATTATCAGAGCTTTAATATTAAGCCTATAGAAACATTTTTCTATCAAAAAGCGGAGGGATAGTGGCAATGGTACAGATAGAGAAAATGACTAAGGACGAGCTTATAGAAGTGATCAGAATTAAGGATGAGCTGTTAAGAGAGCAAAGAGAAGAATTAGATGCCTACAGAGAACTGGTTGAAGAGTTGCAGGCCAAGCTTGGCATAAATGATTCAGTATTCACAGGAAATGGAGATTAAATGTGTTTGCCTATCTTAAAGGTNTTTTAATCAGAAAAACAGCGGACAGTATTATTATTGATGTTAATGGTGTCGGATTTAAGGTCTTTACTGCCGGCTCTGCTCTTGCTACCTGTAGTGAGACAGGAAGTGAGATAAAGTTACATACCTATTTCTATGTCAGAGAGGACAATCAGGCTCTTTATGGNTTTTTAAATGAGGACGAACTTAAGATGTTTGAGCAGCTGCTTACTGTATCGGGTGTGGGTCCTAAAGCTGCGCTTAGCTTNGTATCTAATATTCCGCCATCACAATTTGGTCTGGCAGTTTTGACAGATGATGTGGAAAGCTTCACAAAAGCACCGGGAATAGGAAAAAAGACGGCCCAAAGAATTATTTTGGAGCTTAAGGATAAATTAAAGAAGCTAAACAGCCAATTAACCGGTATAAAAGCTGAAACAGCATGTATACAACCGGCAGATAATAAAATGCAAGAAGCAATAAGTGCTTTGATTATGTTGGGGTATTCATCACANGAAGCAAACAGAACAATTTCTTCTGTATATGATGAAGAAAAAACAATCGAACAGATAATAAAAGATGCTCTTAAGGGAGCACTTTAATCAGGGCTTTCTAGCAGGAACACAGATCATTGTTATTTTGTATAAAAAGTGGGGTGGTATAGTGGATGAAGAAAGATTAATAAACAGAGAGTTCAGAAAAGATGATTTTGATGAAGCCAGCTTAAGACCACGTACCATCAACGAGTATATTGGACAGTCAAAGGTAAAAGAAAATCTTCTTGTTTTCATAGAGGCAGCAAAAAAAAGAGAGGAAGCTCTGGATCATGTGCTTCTTTACGGACCTCCCGGTCTTGGCAAAACAACTCTTGCAGGAGTTATTGCCAGTGAACTGGGTGTTAATATCAGGATAACTTCTGGTCCTGCTATTGAAAGGGCAGGAGATTTAGCCGCAATTCTGACTAATCTGGGTCCGTCCGACGTACTGTTTATTGATGAGATACATAGATTAAACCGGAATGTTGAGGAAATTCTATATCCGGCTATGGAGGATTATGCGTTAGATATCATAATCGGAAAAGGCCCCAGTGCCAAGTCCATTCGTCTTGATTTGCCTAAATTCACACTAATAGGTGCTACAACCAGAGCCGGCCTGTTGACATCTCCGTTAAGGGACAGGTTTGGTATAATTAATCGTTTGGAAATATACACCCAGGATGAGCTTGCAACAATTGTAAAGCGTTCAGCAAGTATTCTGGGTATAGAAATTGATGAGACAGGCGCACAGGAGATAGCAAAGCGCTCGAGAGGTACACCGAGAATTGCAAACCGGCTTCTGAAAAGAATACGTGACTTTGCACAGGTTAAATCGGACGGCCAGATAACACAGGAAGTGGCAAGGTATGGTCTTAATGCCCTCGAAATCGATGACCTTGGTCTTGATAATACAGATAGAATTGTGCTCAAAACAATTATCAACAAGTTTGATGGAGGTCCTGTGGGCTTAGATACTCTGGCCGCATCAACAGGAGAAGAGGCAAATACTATTGAAGATGTTTACGAGCCGTATCTCCTGCAATTAGGCTTTGTACAGAAAACTCCCCGGGGCAGGCGAGCAACCCGTTTAGCATATCAGCACCTGGGTATTCAATATACAGACAGAGATGAAACCGAACAAATCAGTTTTATCAATGATAATGAATAAGGAGACATAGCTATGTCCTACAAGGTTGGATTTATAGGTGCAGGTAATATGGGTGGCGCTCTTATAAAGAGTGTAGTAAGGTTTAATAAAGAAGCTTCCAATAATGGTTCTAAAGACCAACAGCTGTTTTCTGTCTCTGCGTTTGATATTAACACTGAATTACTTAAAAAGCTTGTCAGTGAAACGGATATTATTGAAGAAACCAGTGCCCTGAGCCTCGCAAAGAATTGCGACATAATTATTCTGGCAGTAAAGCCTCAATACTGTGACAATGTACTTGAAGAGATTAAGCCGGTAATAACAGATAAAAAAATAATTGTCTCAATTATTGTGGGCCTTTCAACTCAGTATTTTAAGAACATACTGGGCAGCCAAGCCAGAATTGTAAGAACCATGCCCAATACTCCTGCGCTGGTGGGAGAGGGAATGACTCTTATAAGCTGGAATGATTCAATTAATGAAGATGAAAGAAAAGCGATATCTAAACTATTTAGCTGTTCAGGCAGGGTTGAGGAGTTAGAAGAAAATCTTATGAGCGAAGTAACTGCTCTTACCGGCAGCAGCCCGGCTTATGTTTTTATGCTTATTGAAGCTATGGCTGATGCGGCGGTTAAGTCCGGTATTCAACGGAAACTGGCGTACAGACTTGCTGCGCAGGCTGTATTGGGATCAGCTAAAATGGTGTTGGATACAGGAAAGCACCCTGCTGAGCTTAAGGATATGGTCTGTTCTCCTGCCGGCACAACCATTGAAGCTGTTTCGACTCTTGAGCAGGAAGGATTCAGAAATGCCATAATAAAAGCCATGGATGAGTGCACAAAAAAAGCCAGAGAAATTGGCAGAAAAAAATCCGATAAATAGGTGTTTATATGGAGTATTACGAAAAAACTGTCAGTACCGAACTGAAATATAAAGGGAATATTATAGATGTAGAAAAAATAATTGTTGAGCTGCCAAACGGAAAGCTGGCTTCCAGAGATGTTGTCAGGAATGCCGGTGCATCTGTTGTGGTTCCTGTAATCAGCGATGAAATAATATTGGTACAACAATTCAGAAAACCGCCTGAAAAAGTTTTTATTGAGCTGCCTGCAGGCAAACTTGAGTATGGTGAAGACCCTGCTGTCTGTGCTGCCCGGGAGCTGAAAGAAGAGACAGGATACAGTGCAGGGAGACTGGTTAAAATTATGGAGCTTTATCCGGCCCCTGCGTTTTCAGATGAGATTCTGCATGTATTTTTGGCAACGGAGCTAAGTAAAGGTGAAGCTTCACCTGATGAGGGCGAATTTATTACAGCTAAAGCATATAAAATAGCCGAAGCTTTGGCGATGATAGAAGAGGGCATTATAAACGACAGCAAAACAGTAGCAGGGATTCTGTTCGCATCAAGATTTCTTAATAAATAATCTATATTTTATGGGGTAAACTATGACATTATCGGTTAAAAGAATCGGTATAATCGGTTTAGGTTTAATTGGCGGCTCTATTGCACGTGCGTTAAAACGAAATGATAAGGATTACATTATAAAAGCATGGGACAGAGATAAAAAAAATCTTGAACTGGGACTGTCTGAAAAAGTAATTGATGAACATACTATATCATTAAATGAAGACTTTTTAGATTGTGATGTAATTTTTTTGTGCATTCCTGTTTATGCAATGAGGGATATTTTGAATGAGCTTTTATCTGGTATTTCGCCGGATTGTGTTTTAACCGATGTTGGCAGCACGAAATCTGATGTTGTGGATTTAATCAATGAAATGAAGGTGAAAAATCCATTTATCGGCGGACATCCTCTTGCCGGATCTGAAAAATCGGGTTTTACTGCGTCAAGAGCAAATCTGTTCGAGAATGCCTACTATTGTCTTACCCCCTCAGAAAATACCGGTAAAGACAGTTTAGAGATGCTCAGGGATATCGTGATTGACTTAGGTGCAATTCCAATAGAAATGACACCAGCCGAGCATGACAGAGTTACAGCAGCAATCAGTCATGTTCCTCATGTTATTGCGGCTTCGCTGGTAAATCTGATAGATGAACTTGACAGCCCTGATAATATTATGAAAACAATATCAGCCGGAGGCTTTAAAGACCTTACCCGCATTGCCTCATCTTCTCCGAGTTTGTGGGCAGGTATTTGTTTATCCAATAGGGACAAGATTCTTGAAACAATAGAATCCTTCATTGAGAGACTGAAGTGTTTCGAGGAAGATTTAAAAATCAAAAATAAAGAAAGCATTGAAGAGTTTTTTTCATCTGCAAGGGACATAAGAAATGCCTTATCGGAACGAAGGAGTATTTTTCAAAAAACATATTCAATTCTGGTCGACGTTGACGACAGACCGGGTATTATTGCTCTGGTTGCCTCAGCTCTTGCAAAAGAGAATATTAATATTAAGAACAT
>JGI24710J26742_10004578_pt1 | contig 11301 bp, 6 predicted proteins | sample BioPla2DNA2_FD_26742 | JGI IMG/M metagenome (IMG submission 26742) | reverse complement strand
CGGGATATCTCTTCCAGCTGGCTGCATATGATTTCTAATACTCTGGCGTCACGGGCTACAATATCCTTTAAATCTTCAATTTCATTTTTCAATTTTTCAATATCGGCTGTTTGCCTTAAAATATACTCCTTGTTCAAATTTCTGAGCTTTATTTCTGCAATAAATTCAGCCTGAACTTTATCAATCCCGAAGCCTTTCATTAAATTGGGCACTACCTGTGAATCCTGCTCTGTATTTCGAATTATTCTAAGTGCTTTATCTATATCCAAAAGTATTTTTGAAAGTCCGGTTAATAGGTGGAGGACATCACTCTTCTTCTTAATATCAAATTCGGATTTCCTTCTGATGCATTCCATTCTAAACTGAATCCAATGATCGAGTATTTCCGACACACCCAAGACCATAGGCTTCTGGCCTATTAAAATATTAAAGTTACAACCAAAGCTGTCTTGTAGCGGAGTAAGCTTAAAAAGTTTATTCATTATGTCATCCGGATTGCTGTTTTTCTTTATATCAATTGTTATCTTCAGTCCTTCAAGATCAGTTTCATCCCTAACATCGGTGATATCCTTCATTTTTCCGGCTTTAATAATGGAAGCAACGGCCTCAATTATAGCTTCGGAGGTTGTGGTATAGGGTATTTCATAAATTTCTACACAGTTGTTCTTCTTATCATAGCGATACTTAGCCCTGACTTTAAAGGAACCTCTGCCTGTTTCATATATTTTCCGCATCTCCTGTTCGTTTAGAATCAACTGACCTCCGGTAGAAAAATCAGGAGCTTTTAAATATTTCATCAAATTAACATCATCATACTTTATATATGCGATGGTAGCTTTGCATATCTCTCTTAGATTAAAGCTACAAATATTGCTTGCCATACCAACAGCTATGCCTTGATTTGGGTTTACAAGAATATTAGGAAATGTCGAAGGAAGAAGCACAGGCTCTTTCATTGTCCCGTCATAATTATCAATGAAATCGACAGTATCCTTATCAATATCACGGAACAATTCTTCACTTATGGTTGCAAGCTTAACCTCTGTATATCGAGGTGCGGCAAATTTCATGTCCCGTGAATACACCCTGCCGAAATTACCCTTTGATTCAACAATAGGATGTAAGAGTGCCATGTTCCCGGTGGTCAGACGTACCAATGTTTCATAGATTGCCATATCTCCATGAGGATTAAGCTTCATGGTCTGACCCACTACGTTGGCTGATTTAGTTTTTTGTCCCTTTAGAAGACCCATCTTATACATGGTGTATAGAAGCTTGCGATGTGAAGGTTTAAGCCCGTCAATCTCAGGAATGGCACGTGAGACAATTACGCTCATTGCATAAGGCATATAATTAACCTTCAAGGTATCTACAATCTTTTGTTCAATATGTTTGTTGTCCATAGGTGGTCTCCTTTGCATATTTTACTTGCGGATCACTCATACTTTCAGGTGTCATTCTGAGCGCCGGCGAATTTTTTTCACCGTGTAAGATCCTTCGACTCCGCTACGCTCCGCTCAGGATGACAATGGGGGGCTACGCGACCCTCAGTATGACATCTTGTACAAACGTAATTAAGCGGCGTGGCTGCTGCGATTTAAAGCGGAGCATGGATTGCGCAGCGGGCGCGACTAGAAACTGGATGTTGGAGATGGAGCGCTAAATCGCAGCAGTCTACAGCCGCTCCCCTGTTTAACGCAAAAAGGTTCTTCGCTGGCGCTCAGGATCTTAACTGTAATTTGTCCGGTATGAACCCTACCTCCCGCTTCCCATTTCTCACTTTCATTAAGATACATCAATCAGTTCCATGTATTCATGCCCGTGCTCAGATATATAATCCTTACGGCCTTGCAGATTATCTCCCAACAGTAGATCAAAGAACTTCTGGGTATCCTCTATGTCGTCAGGCATAACCTTAATCAATCGGCGTGTTTCGGGATTCATGGTAGTGGTCCACATCATCTCGGGATCATTTTCACCTAAACCCTTAGATCTTTGAATAGTAACTTTCTGACCTTTAAGCTTCTCTAGGATTTCACTCTTTTCCTTTTCTGTATAAGCAAAATAGCTCTTGCCTTTTGAATCAATTTCAAATAAGGGAGATTCAGCTATAAATACCCGTCCTTTTTCTATAAGAGTGGGTACTAATCTATAAAGCATGGCTAAAATAAGCGTTCTGATTTGATATCCGTCAACATCAGCATCGGTACAGATAATTATTTTATTCCACTTAAAATTCTCATAGTCAAATGAGCTCAAATCCTTATTGTGTTTTGATCTTATCTCTACTCCACATCCTAATACCTTTACAAGATCAACAATTATTTCACTTCTGAAAATCCCGCTGTAATCAGCCTTGAGGCAATTAAGAATTTTCCCTCTTACAGGCATAATAGCCTGGAATTCACTGTCTCTACCCATTTTTACCGAACCTAGAGCTGAATCGCCTTCAACTATGTAAAGCTCTCTTTTATTCGGGTCCTTGCTTCGGCAATCTACAAATTTCTTTACCCGGCTGGAAATATCCATAGCTCCGCCAAGTTTCTTTTTTACATCTATTCTTGCTCTTTCGGCTGACTCTCGGCTTCGCTTGTTTATGAGAATCTGGGCCGCAATCTTTTCGGCCTCTTCTTTATTCTCAATCAAATGTATTTCGAGTTGTTGTTTTAAGAAATCAGTAATTGCCTCTTGAATAAACTTATTGTTGATTGCTTTCTTGGTTTGGTTCTCATAGCTTGTCATGGTTGAAAAAGTGTTTGTTATAAGTATCAGACTATCTTCTATGTCACTAAAAGTAATCTTGCTTTCATTTTTATTGTATTTGTTATTATTCTTCAAATATTTATCAAGCTCATTTACAAAAGCGCTCCGCACAGCTTTATCCGGTGAGCCACCATATTCCAGCCAGCTGGAGTTGTGATAATATTGTATTGAATTAATTTGATTGTTAAAGCAAAAGGCTATTTCCATCTTTACCTTATATTCAGGCTTATCTTCACGGTCTCTACCTTTGGCTGAGCCTTCAAAATAACAGGGTTTGGATATGCCCTTGTCCATGCTTAACTCAGCTACATAATCCGCAATTCCTTTTTCATAGACGAATCGGTCGGTCACTCCTGATTCTTCATCAGTAAATTCAAAAATAAGCCCCGCATTAACAACAGCCTGCCTTTTTAAAATATCCCTAAAAAATTCTACTGAAATTCTTATGTCGGTAAAAACCTCCAAGTCAGGCTTCCAGGTTTGCACTGTGCCGGTGTGCTCATAATTAAACTTAGTTTTCTTTAAGCCGCCGATATTGTTCCCTTTTTCAAAATGAAGCTCATACTTATATCCATCACGATAAACCGTTACATCCATATATTCAGAACTGTATTGGGTAGCGCAAGCACCAAGGCCATTTAAACCCAGAGCATATTCATAATTCTCGCCGGTATGATTGGAGTATTTCCCTCCGGCATATAACTCGCAATAAACAAGTTCCCAGTTATACCGTTCCTCTTTCTGATTATAATCTACAGGGATACCGCGCCCTTTATCCTCTATTGTTATAGAATAATCCTTATGCCTGATTACTCGGATTAAATTCCCATAGCCCTCCCTGGCTTCATCAATTGAATTCGATAAAATTTCAAAGAAGGAATGCTGACAACCTTCCAATCCATCAGACCCAAATATAACCGCCGGCCTTAATCTAACTCTGTCAGCACCTTTTAATGATTTTATACTTTCATTTCCGTAGCTTTTCTTTTGTCTGGCAGACATTTTTTCACTCCTACAACTGTAATTTATTTTCATCTATCAGATGTGTCCCTCTTCTTTTTGAAAGAATTTATCACATACTGTACTATTCAATACAAATTATATTACCCAAAACAATAAATTGCTATTATATTTTACCAAACATCTGTTCTTAATGCAAAATATGCTTGTTTACAATCTTGTTCGGGCCTCTATTCAATACGGAGTACAGTTGAGCGCTTGAAACTCTATATAATATATTTTATCGATGATAATAAGCCTTACCCATGTTCTCGGATAAGGCTTATTATTTACAAAAGTCTAAAGAAGTTTAGAATTAGTCTATCTTAAAAACTTTAATTGATTCATTTAAACTATTAGCTGTGCTATCAAGCTGTTTTGCATATAAGGAAAGCTCTTCAATCGCACTGAGTTGTTCCTCTGTAGCTGCGGAGACTTCCTCCGTAGCCGCCGCAATTTCCTGCGATACTGCTGAAATGTTATGTATAGCCGATACAGTACTATCTTTATAGCTATCCATATCTTCTACACCCTCAGTTATTTCACTAACCTTATTTGCCAGCTCAACCATAGAGTCAGAAATTTTCTTAAATACTACCAATGTGTTTTCAAGTGCAATGTTGTGGGATTTAAGGATATTCTCTGATGCCTCGGCACTCTCTACTACACGTGTAGTTTGGTTTTGAGTATTCCTAACAATTGTTCCAATATCATCTAAAGCTGATGCTGATTGCTCAGCTAATTTTCTTATTTCATCCGCTACAACACCAAATCCCATACCGGCTGTCCCTGCTCTGGCAGCCTCAATTGCAGCATTTAATGATAATAGATTGGTCTGCTCGGCAATGTTACTCATAACCTTTACAATTTCACCAATTGACTTGGAGTGAACATTAAGCTCATGAGCGTCAGCGATTATAGTCTGTGTAATGCTCGTTGTTTCCTTTGCTTTCCTCTCTAAATCAACTACAGATTCAAATCCTTCTTCAGACAGCCTAATGGTTTCATCTGAATTAACTTTAATAGATTTTGCGTAATCGGTAACAGCGTTAATTCGTAAGGCAAGTTCACTCATCTTGCTTACACCTTGCTCTGAATCGCCTGCTTGAGATGATGAGCCTTCAGCAATTTCCTGAACTGTTTTAGTAACCTCATGAGATACTCTGGATATTTGTCCTGTAGTAGCCGCAACAGTTTGCGCTGATTCAATAACAGTCAAGGCTGTGTCGGCAGCGTTTGAAATTAGGGTTCGCATGCTTCCAATCATAGAATTAATACTTTTTGTAAGGACACCTAACTCATCCTTGCTTTTTGTTTCTAATTTTACGGTTAAATCACCCTCAGCAACCTTTTTTGTAAGATTTAATATCCGATTTATGGATTTGGAAATGTTAAATGCTAATAAAAGCCCTATTACTAATGCAAATCCAATGGCTACCAAAGTAAAAATTATTGTTACTTTACCAATACTTCCGGCAGATTCTCTGAAATTCGAGGTTGGAACAAGTCCAACAAGAGTATAACCTGTTTTCCCATACACTGTTGCGAGACTTGTATGTATAATCATATACTCTTCGCCATTAAATGTATCTATAAATGTTCCTGCTTCTTGAGCTTCGGTAATTCTAGAGTAGAACATCGTATCAGTTATTTTGTTTTTATCATCTGTGTCTATTAGTTCGCTTGTTCCTTCATCCGTAATCTTATAAGCAATATCTCTTTTATCTGAGCTTATAAGATGAAGTTCACTGTTTTCTCCAAGGTTAATTCCTTTTAGCATAGATTCGACAAAATTCTCTTTTAGATCAAGAATCATTAACCCTCTATCATTTCCAGTCGATGTATCTACTAATAATCTTACCAAAGATAAGCTGTATGACGTTTTGTCGTCCGGCAAATGTTGATCTAATTCGTCATGGCGACCGACCCAAAAAGACTTACCATTCAATCCTTTTGCACTACTCATAAGCGTGCTATTAAGTATACTCTCATAAGCTTCTTGTGTTATAGCTTTGTTTGATATGAACTTATTGTTTTCCAGAAACAATGTAATTGATTCAATTGATGAGTTGTCAGATAAACAATCTTTTATAAAAGACTCAGACTTTTGAAAGAGTTCTAATTCTTCCGATGTCATATCATCAGAATCAGATTTCTTGACGAAGTAGTTTTGCAATATACCATTATACATAATTTGTGTTGAAAGCTCCTCATATTTACTAAGAGTACTCTCAATATTCTTGTTTATTTGTTTCAATGTTTCAAAGGATGCGCTTGTTGCCGCATCTTTTATTGAATTGTATGCATTGTTATAGGAGATAACCCCCAATAACACAATTGGTATGATTGTTATCATAAATCCCAAAATCAACTTAGTCCGTATACTTGTAAACATTCCAATTTCTTTACGGTTTTTATTTGCATCACTTAATGTCTTTTTTTTAACAATTCGTCTTTTAGTTATCCCAACATTTTGTGGGTTTGTCTTAGATTTCGATTTTCTTTTAAAGATTTCCACGTCAGTAATCACCTTTTTATCTTATAAAATTTTCTTTTCTTAAAGAGTCCTATTGAATGAGGTTACATCCTATGAAGCAACCTCATTACAACAATATCAATTGAATAAAGGAGTTTCTTTAAAGAACCGGATACATACAGGTGTCGGAAAATCTGTCAAGTCTATAAAGCTAAGTGTACCATCAGTATTAATTTTAAATACTGCAATTGTATCCGTATCTTGATTGCCAATAAGCATGTATTCACCGTCCGGCGTAATTGTGAAATTTCTTGGCGTTTTCCCCATACAGGACTGTCTTTCTATAAAACTCAAGCTACCATCATCTCTGATTGAATAAACACATATACTGTCATGACCACGGTTGGAGGCATATAAGTATTTACCATTCGGAGAGATGTGTAAATCCGAGCATATATTTTCATCTGTGTAGTCACCAGGCAGAGTGGATACGGTATCCTTCGTTGTCATCTCACTATTATCATATAGAAAATGTGTAACCGAAGAGCCAATTTCATTAATAAGATAAAAATGCTTACCATCCGGAGAAAATTCGCCAAACCTGGGACCGCTACCCTTATATGTATCTATAGTGCTTTCCGAATCTAAACGTACCTCCATGCCATTATATGAATAGCATACTAATTTATCTATACCTAAATCCGGTACATACATTTTGTTATCAGAAGGAGAAAAAACAGTACTATGCGCATGGGGACCCTTTTGCCTAACAGGATGGATACTACCGCCTTCATGGTTGAACACCTTTTTATTGGGCAATATTGCGCCATCCTCCCCTATAGGAAACACGCTTACAGACCCATTTGCAAAATTTGAAATTGATAAAAACTGTCCATTAGGTGATAAAGCAATATGACAGGGATCAGTGCCACCAGTATTATAGGTTTTGTTTTCTCGCAACTCGCCTTTTAGATTATAAGTTATTTCAGTAACCCCTCCACCAAACTCACCTAAATATTCTTTCATTTCATTAACAGTATAAATCTTTTGGTTGTTCTCATCTATACAAAGAAACGATGGATTTCTCTGTGAAATACTATTGATTACTTGTATTTTGCCATTTTCAAAGGAGCAGAGATAAATACCCTCACCTTTTCCTGTAAAAACCTCACCTGTTCCAAACAAAATTGGTTCTGTATATGTTCCTACACAAAAATATTGCTTCATAAAATTATCACCTTTTTTATTCTCTTTCTAATCTGTCAGTTATTTTAACTGCTTCTATAATGAATTTATCACGCTTCTCTATGTCTTTCTCTATGTTTCTTGTTGTCCAATCGTAAAAACCTTTTCCAGTAGTTGCACCTAAATCTCCCTGCTGTACAAGATTGCGTAAATACTCATTAGCGGTTTTTTCAGCACATATATCAGGAAGGACTGTGTCTTGAACCGACAATCCAAGGTTGAGACCTATAGCATCAAGATGTTTCAACGGTCCCCACTCCGGAAAACGCATAGCCATTCCGCAACTAATTGCCATATCTACATCTTCCGCACTTGCAAGACCGGATGCTACTATTGATACTGCTTCCCTTATAATTGCCTGAAAAATACGATTGGCAAGCTGCCCAGGTAAATCTTTTCTTACCAGTACAGGTTTCTTGCGCCATGTTTTTAATTCATTAACAATCTTTTGTGCTAATTCTAGATCTGTTTTATCTCCCATTACTACCTCAACTAATGGTATAAGATGTGCGGGAAGCCAAAAGTGAGTAGTTATAGTTCTCTCGGGATGCTTACAAAATGCTGCAATATCAGTTATTCTAAGCCCGCTTGTATTACTGCAGATTGGTACATCCTTAGGCAGTAATTCATCTAGCTCTTTGAAAACCTTCTGTTTTACTTCAAGATTTTCTACTATTGCTTCTATTACTAAAAAAGCTTTTTCTGTCGATTGTTTTAAATCGGCACTCGTTGTAAGCAGACCGGCAGCCCTATCTGCTTCTTCTTTTGTATTGAGTCCATTTTCTTGCCTTAGTTGAATACACTCAAGTGCCCTTTTATATCCTTGAGTTGCTTTTTCTTCATTTAAATCTACAAGTACCGTTTTTTTACCGGCTAAGGCTGACATCGCACCGATGCCGCTTCCCATCATGCCGCTTCCCAATACCATTACATAATCTCTCATATACTATATCCTCGCTAAAATCATTAAAATTTAATTACTACTCTACCCTTTGCCTTACCTTCTCGCATTTCATCAAGAGCATCATTAATCTTCTCAAATTCTACCGTTTTATAAACATATGGTACTATCTTTTTCTGTTCTACTAATTTTATTACTTCAATTATGTCGATCCTTCTAAGTCCGCGCATTCCAATTATTTCTTTTTCATATTTCATCATATTTTGATAATTAGCTTCAAAACAAGGGTCGTTGTAGCCAGATATAATAACTTTACCTCCGGGTCGGATTAGATTTATTGCATCATTAATTGAGGTTTTTATACCGATATTATCTATTACAACATCACACATTTCCCCATTAGTTATTTTAACTATTTCATCATATAAATCTTGGGTTCGCGTATTTATAGCTGCATCAGCGCCCATTTCCATAGATAATTGTATTTTATCTTCCTGACGACTGGTCGCATATACCTGGGCACCAAAAACCTTCGCTATCTGTATTGCATTCATACCAAGACCGCCTGTTCCCAAAATAAGAACATGGTCTCCGGGCTTTACATTCGCTTTGTTCCTAATTGCATTGTACATACATCCTACTGCATCTGTCAGTATAGCAACCTGCTCAAAAGGAATATCTTTATTTACTCTAAAAACATTTTCAGCTGGAACCACACAGTATTCTGCATGTGAACCATCCTTTTCGAATCCTATCCTTATTAAAGACTTGCACAGATTAGTCATACCGGAAAGACAAAACCTGCAACGGTTACAAATAAGATCTATTGATGCAGTTACATGATCACCTATTTCCAGACCTGTAACGTTCTCACCTAATTCTTCTACAACTCCTGCCATTTCATGCCCGGGTGTATACGGTAGCTTTACTGTATTTATAATCCCATCCTGAATGTGGATGTCAGAAACACAAAGGCCACTTGCCTTTATTCTTATTAATACTTCACCTTTCTGTGGTTTTGGTATTTCCTTTTCCTCGATTACTAATGGTTTGTTAAATTCTTTTAAAACCGCCGCTTTCATCTTTTTCATTATTCAATCCCCCTCATTTAGCCGTACTTAATAGAACCCAATAATTGTAAGAGTCACCGTTAAGGTTAAGTAATTATTTTGAGCAAGTCATACCGGTTTCTCTACAATTAATTTTGGATTCAATAAAATCGGCTGTACAATTTTTTTATGGGTTAATAACAACTTTTATAGAGTCTTCCAGTTTCTTTTCAAATATTTCAACTGCTCTAGGATATTCTTCCAACGGGAATCTGTGCGTGATCAGTTCTTCGACCTTAACAGCTCCGGTTGAGAACATATTCAGAACTTTCTTTGATACATTCGGATTTGCCTTAGAGCCAATTATCTTTATTTCATTAAAGTTTACAGTATTTGCAGGAATTAAAACAGCATCATCTTTATATGTTGCGATTATTGCTATTGCTCCTTTTTTTCTTACCAGCCTGCACGCTTGCATAGGTGATGATGGTGCACCCGAGCATTCCATAACTTCATCTGCACCTACCCCGTTTGTAAGCTCTAAAACTCGTTTAACAGGATCTTCTTTTTCAAAATCTATACATACATCTGCACCAAGCTCTTTAGCCATTTCCAGCTTTTTACCGCGTCCAATCATAATAACCTGGCCGGAACCCAGCGCCTTACATTCCTGCATTGCACAAAGTCCAATTGCACCGGGACCAAATACCACACTTGTTCCACCGGGTGTTACTCCTGCAAGTTCTACTCCATGGAAAGCGACTCCTGCACAATCACATAATGATGCAGCATCATAGCTGACGTTGTCAGGAATTAAATGCAAGGAATTTGTCTTATATACGTTATACTCTGCATTCGCACCCTGCCAGTAGAATCCATAATGCCTATGCCCTAAGTCTAACCTTCCATCTCTTCCATCCCTGCCATAGTTTAGGCAGACGGTATAATGTCCACGCTTACAATTATCGCAAACACCACATCCTGCATGTGCTTCACCTGCAACTCTATCTCCAATTTTAAAATCTTCTACTCCCTCACCTAATGCAACAACCTCACCAGCCCATTCATGGCCCATAATAAAGGGGAAATATGGTGGCCAATTTGCAAATTTATAACCCCCTTCAATCATCTTAGGGTCAGAACCACATAAGGCAACAGACCTAATTCTGCAAAGCACCTCACCTTTGCCCGGTTTTGGTACCGGCACGGTCGCCAGCTCAAGTTTATTATATTCAGTAAGCATCATAGCTTTCATTTTATCCGGTATTTTTACCATTATAATTTTCCTCTCTTCCATTGTATATATTTGTAACATTCTTTAAATCTACCAAAGAATTCGGGTTAACATGTGGATGATTCCTTGTGTATTCAATATAATCTTCCACTCTTTCTAAAAGCAGCATCATGTGTCTATCCATCATATAAGCTGCCTCATCGGCNTTGCGTTGTTTTATACATCTAAAAACCATCGAGTGGTAAAAGCTTGAATCTTCAACATTAGGTTTGAAATACAGGAAATCTTCCATTTTTGAAGTCATTATCCACTTTATAAGTTCAAGAAGACGCACAAACAATTCATTCTTGGATGCTATTGCTATTTTTAGATGAAAATTACTGGTCTTTGTTGCAAACTCATGGTTGCTTACATCTTTATGTTGTAATTCTTTAAAGTAAAGCTCCAAATCTTCTATATCTTCTTTTGTGGCGTTTATTGCAGCAAGTCTGGCTGAGGCAGTTTCGACACCTCTTCTAAACTCCATAAGACCCAATAAGTCTGTGGAATTAATCAATATCGATGGTACAAAATTATTCAGGTATACTTCTGTCCCTAAACTTTTCAAAAACGTTCCTTCACCACGTCGTGTCTC
>JGI24710J26742_10004577_pt1 | contig 11302 bp, 15 predicted proteins | sample BioPla2DNA2_FD_26742 | JGI IMG/M metagenome (IMG submission 26742) | reverse complement strand
TCAGGCAGTATGGCTTCACTTGCTAATTGGTAAGACAAAGGAGAATTATTAATACCGATATTAGCTCCATATAAAATTATATGTGTGAGCTTATCTGGGGCGATATCTGTTATTCTCATAATTCTTTCTTCATGTTTTCTCTTCATTTCAATCAGACGAGATTCAGGATGGCCTTCCACGTCCTCCTTGTCTATCAACCTGTGATGTTTATCACATAATAACATTAGGTTATTTATGTCATTACATAGTAAGTTGGACCTTTTTGCATCACCTCTTGGGCCATTGGGTTTATCCGCTACTATGTGAGCAATGTAAGCGCTATTATACGTTCTCTTAGTCAATATATCACGATGCAACACTTTATTGCATCCCTCATATTGGCATCTTCCGGCAGAGGTGGCCCACAATAAATTCTGATTCTTTGTACTAATTCTTGTTTGGCTCATATGAACTTTATTTATTAAATTACACCTAACTTCATACTATGTAGTATCCATAGGATTAAAATTAATGGGCTTTGCGAATTATAAAATATTTACTTTCGTACCCATGCTATCAAAAACCACTCCGCAAAGTTACAAAAATGGTTGAATAAAACAAAATTGTCAACCAAAATGTAAACTAATATTTCTCATGGTAGTTCTGCCAAAATGTCTTTAAATGATGCAGCATTCGCATACTTTAATGTTATAAAACACTTTTTAAAAAACAATAGTTACAAAATATGAAAACAAAATGGCATATAAGTTGCAGTTTTATAAACTAAACACTATATTTGTAAAACAAACCAAGTACATTTTTAAAATGAAAGAAATATTTGCTGAGCGGTTCAAGTCAGCTCGTTTAATGAAAGGGTTTTCATTACAGGATTTAGCTAATGCAATCGATGGTAAATTGTCTCGCCAAGCTCTACATCGCTATGAGAAAGCAGAGGTGCTTCCGGATAGTGATACAATCGTTTTATTAAGCAAAGCATTAGATGTCAATCCGGATTTCTTTTTTAGAAGTACTAAAGTGGATTTGGGTGACATAGAATATCGGAAATTGAGCAAAATGCCCAAAAAGACTGCTTCGATCATCAAAGAAAAAACAAGAGAATATCTCTCACGCTACTTAGAATTGGAGGAAATTTTAGGATTGGGAGTAGTATTTGAGAACCCCCTTAAAAGTTTTGGCGTTATTACTTCTTATGATCAAGTAAATGAGGCTGCGAATGAATTGAGAAAAGCCTGGAACTTGGGTAATAACGCTATATTCAATGTGGTTGAACTCTTGGAAGATAACAACATTAAAGTTGTGGAGCTAGATGTTGAAGAAGATTTTGACGGTTTACAAACCTATGTGAACGGCAATATCCCGGTAATTGCTTATAATGTTAGAAAGGCTAACAAGCTTGACAGAATAAGATTTACCCTTTTACAGGAATTAGCCCACTTGCTCTTAATCTTCGGCGATATAACCCCCAAACAGAAGGAAACTTTATGTTATCAGTTCGCCGGTGCAGTCTTATTGCCGGAAAAAACATTAAAGGCAGAGCTGGGCGAACATAGAAACAAGTTATCAATAAAGGAATTAGGGAATATAAAAAAGCAATATGGTATTTCCATGCAAGCAATTGTTATGAGAGCCAGGGACTGTGGAATTATCAATGAACATTATACTAAAAAATTCTTTTTTCTAATCAATCAGATGAATTGGAAAGTTAATGAGCCAACTGACTATTACGGTGTAGAAACTTCAAATCGATTCGAGCAATTATTATTTAGAGCATTGATTGAGGGGCAAATTTCAATGTCAAAGGCAGCTTCGTTAAACAACCAAACTTTGGCTGATTTTAGAAAGGAATATCAATTGGCATTTTAATTACGTGATCGACTGATTTTAAACAATGAAAGTTAAAATAGCTGTTACAGATGCTAACATCTTTATTGATTTGTATAATTTAGGATTGATAAATGATTTTTTCAATCTCGAATTTGAAATACATACAACTGCTTCGGTTTTAATGGAGTTGTATAAAAAAGTTTTAAATATTTTTTTGGTTATTAAAAAAAATCGTTTTATATTTGCAAATGTTAACTAACACAAATGTAAATAAATGAGCCGAAATCTCCAAACAGAAATAGGCCTTTTGAGGCAGGAAGTTTCCTACCTCACGAAGCTCGTTGAGGGCATGAGAAGGGATATACCTGACCGCCTTTCACCCTACTCCAACAGGGTGATGAATGAGAGCCAGGCAGCTCGGTATCTGGGCACCTCTCCCCAATCTGTAAGGCGCAGGAGAGAGGCAGGAAAACTGAGTGCCCGGAAAGAGGGGCGCCACTAGATGTATAAAGAGAAAGAACTGGCACAATACAAAGCAAAAAACACATTACCTAAAATATGGAAGGAATAAACATAACGCAGAGGTTGAGGGAAAGGCTTACAAGCTTATCTCCAATACAGACGGCATCTCCGAGGGCTACTGAGATAGAAAGAATAGCAAAAGAGATGGACGTTACTACCGTAACAATATATCGCTGGGTACGCAATGGTGTGCCTGCAAATGTAGCAGAGAAACTATCTCAATTCATTTAAAATGAACGAATATTGGTGCAATTATATAGTAGCCCTGCTTGAGGACATCAGAGCTGAACTCCGTGCCGGCAATCACAGATTCAAGCAACTGGAAGATTTTGCCGTTGAGGAGGCCAAAAGAGGTCAGATAATGACCATCAGCCAGGCAGCAAAGTATGTAGGTTGCAATCCTGGAGTGATAAGCTACCACATAAGGATCGGCAATCTGATACCGGTTGAGGGATGCAGCAATATATGTGTTTACAAAAACGACCTCAAAGGGTTGAGGGCAAAATGGCATAAAAAAAATAATATATGAAATTAAGCTATTACGAAAAGGGTCCCAAAAAGGGAGAGATCAATCTTGACGAAACTCTCCTATCTATGAGTAGATAAGAGAGGTGGGTTGTCAAACCTGAGCAAACCGGATCATTCCTTTATGCCGTGAGCGATGCAGCAAAAGAGCAACCGGAGCGTGGATATACAATCTCTTATAGCACCCTTTCAGACGAAATAACAATTTATAGAGCAATATGAATATAGTTTTTAAACCAGGCACGTCAGATTATGACATTGTAGGAACAATGGCCACAATGGAAGTCGGTGACGTATTTCAGTTTGAATCAGAATCCGTAGTTGAGGATCTGATGACAGCAAGCAAATATGCTGTACTAATTACTACAAGCAATTCATTTGTTGTAAGCTTTGACAGTTACACCAATCTCATAACCATTGAAAGAAAATGAAAATAAAACTCCTCATAATGGTAACGATGGCCATTCTGACAATTGCACTGGCAATTTATGGCAATGCCTTCTGGATCTTCACCGGTCTGGCCACGGCAGCCCTGTTTGATAACCTAACATCTGAGCAAAGAGTTTTTAAGATAAGCAAAAATTAACCAACAAAACCAATTTGAAAATGGAAAATTTAATTAACAAAAAAGTGCTCACAAGAGCAGACAGAGCTGGAGTATTCTTTGGAGAATTGATAGCCAAAGATGGTCAGGAAGCAACGCTAAAAGATGCAAGGCGCATCTACTATTGGAATGGTGCAACGGAGTGTTGCCAAATAGCTACAGAAGGCATAGCATCAGGCAGTAGAGTGACGGTATCAGTACCGCTGGTAACAATATTGAATGTAATAGAAATTTATCTATTGACAGACAAGGCTATCGAAAATTTAACAATATGGCAGATGTAAATGTAGTAGTGTTGGGCGGTTGGATTGGGTCGGACCCCAATGTAAATCAAAATCAATGTTGTTTTTTTTCCCTGGCAAATAACACCGGTTATGGGAATAAAAGAAACACATTATGGGTTGAAGTNAAAAGTTTCGGAAAAACAGCTGAATTTGTAAGGAAGTGGTTAAGGAAGGGGGACAAAGTTACAGTAACCGGAAAAATTAGCACTGACACCTGGATGACTTTTAATGGCGAAAGAAAGTGTGCCATTGAAGTTTTTGCTAACGAAATTTCAGTTGAATATTGCAAACAAATGCAAAATTCCAAGAACATTGAGGCAAATTAAATTATTTAAAATTTTAGAAATGGAAAGAGACGGCTTTATTTTTTATAAATCATTTAGGGAGTGTATAGATAATCTTTCCGATGACATTCAGCTAAAGTTCTATAGGGCTCTGACAGATTATGCATTATATGGCAAAGAGGATGTTGAGGACATCTTTGTTAAAAGCCTAATGATGTTGATTAAACCTCAAATTGATGCAAATAACAAACGCTATGAGGGCGGTAAAAAAGGCGCAGAACACGGAAAAAAAGGAGGCAGACCACCCAAAGAAGAAACTAACCCCAAAGAAACCCCTAATAAACCCCTCGATAACCCCACCGAAACCCCTAATAAACCCCTCGATAACCCCACCGAAACCCCCAAAGAGAAAGAGAAAGATAAAGATAATGTTAATGTTAATGTAGATAATAGTTCTACTGACGTAGAACTTATGTCGCCTTCAAAAATTGTTGAGGATGATGTTGAGGAAAAATTTGATGTCGTTGCAGTGGTTAAGCTGTGGAACGCACACACAACTTCCTTCAGCAAAGTAAAAGCACTATCAAAAACTCGCAAAGAAAAAACAAAGCTTCGGATTAAGGAGTGGGGATCAAAGGAGCGATACCTTGCGCTATTAGAGGCAGCAGAGGCAAGCGATTTCTGCAAAGAAGGTGGCTGGTTCAATTTTGATTGGTTAATCAAAAATGATAACAACTGGCTAAAACTTGAGGCTGGAAACTACCGGAATAAAAACCCGTCAATAGCCCCACGGCGAGAATCAGTCTTTGAGCATAGTAGAAAGCAATTTGACAAACTAACAGCAGCATTATGAAAAATTTGCCGGTCAAGCCGGAACAATACATCAGCATCAGGGATTGGTGCAATAATGATGGCAACAGAGTTGCTCAACTGAGCAATACCATTGCCGGCAGCATCATCCAATTATCGCTCTATTGTGGAAGAAAGATCGAGAGTGAGGATGCTGCGGTGTATGCCGGGGCGTTCACGCAGGACCTTCTCAACTATTTTTCCTATCTCGATACACTCGAGATTAGGATAATCCTCAACGCAGGAGTGCGTGGCAAGTTTGGGGAGTGGTATGGTTTAAACCCTTTGACTTTCTACAACTGGACTTCGGCTTATGTGGAATCAGATCAACGGGCAGCCTATGTCCGCAGGCGCAGGGAGATTATCCCTCCTGCCAGGCAGCTTGAGGCAAAGCAGCCTCCTACTCCGGATCAAACCCGGATGATGGTCAAAAGGTGGGTAAATGAGGATTACCAAAACTACTGCCTTTGGAGAGAGGGAAAGTGGCTACCGGAATACAATGGCACTTTTGGGAAGGTTGCTGCAACTTCAAATAGCAGACCGGTGCCTCCTCATCCGTTAGCCGACTTAGGCAACACAAAAATAACCTGGCTGCAAGATGAGGGCTATACCGGTAGCCTCGAGGAAATTTATGCTGCTGCTTATGCTGCAAAAAAAACAGAGCTATGAGTAAAAAATATAAAATCAAAACGAAGGATCGCCTTTGCAAAAATTGCGAGTGGTATGAAAAGGTTACTGAAAAGCATAAGCTGGGCTATGACGGCAAGCCTATGTTGGGGGATTGCAAGCTTGGAGTTACTCCATTTCGCAGGTTAATCCACTCAGATGGGTGTCTTGAATCGGACAGAGAAAAAGCATATAAAAATTTAATTCTTAAAAATTTAACGCTATGAAAGTTATCATTTTAATTGTATTGCTACTCGCTCTGGCAGTAGTAGCAATCGTTTTAACAATTCGCAACGGCAATTTAAAGGCAAAAATTAAAGTTCAGTCAATTGCCATTGAAAAGATGCAAAAGGGATTGTTTAGTTATCAAGATCGAATAGTGAAACTCACCGGACAAAAGCCGAAAGATGAGCGCAAGCATTCTGCAGTTATGAAGCTACAGAAGAAAATTGCAAAGCACATTTATTTTGTCGGAGATCAGGTGTGCCTTGATGTTTTAAGACCAAAGAGCAATACTGCACCTACCGGCTCCGGCGGTGGTGGCGTTCCGGAAAACAAGCCGGAACAAGCGTTCGATGTAGATGCTTACGAGAGTGAGGCAAGGTAGGCAGAGGATGTCTGCTAAGTTATAGCGAGGCATTGCGTTCTTTATTCAAATTTTTCCACAAGTCTGACGAATGTGGTTGGTGACACTACAAGTGTGGTGATAGGTAAAACTCTTTTTTTCATAGGTTACTTTCACAATTTAAAACACAATCCTATCCGCAGGTTCGAATCCTGCCGTCAGACCAAACTATAAGAAAATATAATGTTTGGTGAAGTTCACTACTGTTATTCTTGCAAATTTTGGGTAGCAGGTTATTGCAAAGGAGAAAGGCGATTGGGCTACGATTATGCCTGCACAGAGTGGTGTAAGAGATAAATTAATAAAGGCAAAACTGACTTTAGTTATGAGAAACAAATTTGATTTATTGCTATGCCTATTTGGCATACATCCAATCGATGTATTCCGAATCGAGGAAATAAAAGACCCTACCGGAAAGGTCGTGCAGTTAGTGCTGATTAATCGCTGTACTAATTGTGGCAAATTTTCTTACCTAAGAGTTGATTTAACATATAAGATTCCATGAAGGCAGACGTTTTGATAACCGAGAGGCCAACCACCATGCGCAAAGACCTTGAGCATAGATTGCAGAAAAGGTGCGTCACTTGGTTTCGCTACCAATGGTTTCCTTATAGGTATCTGCTCTTTGCCATTCCTAATGGAGGGCAGAGAGGTAAAGCAACCGCAGGAAAGCTCAAGGCAGAGGGAGTGGTCAGCGGAGTAGCAGATCTATTCCTGGCTATGCCGGCACGGATAGATGACAAAATCTATCATGGGCTATTCATCGAGATGAAAAGCCCATCTGGTTATCAGTCGCAAAAACAAAAGCAATGGCAATTGCAAATAGAGCAACAAAATTACAAATACTCTGTTTGCAAACAATTTGAACAATTTCAAAAAACAGTAAACGATTGGATGCATGCAACAACCAGAAGTTGAAATAGGGCTTTTACGCAGAGTGGCAACGCTTGAGATAGAGATGCGTCAAGTAAAAGAGATGATGCGAGTTTTTGAAAACAAAACCTTCAACCAGTCGGAGGCAGCGAGGATGCTCAACATTTCATCCAATACTTTGGCACGATATAGAAGACTGGGCATGATAACTCCAATTGATGGCACGACACGCTACACGTGGGGGGAGGTGAAAAGATTTATGAAAGTTAGAAAGATTTTATGAAAAGACCTAAGTCAATAAGTTTATTTGGATCACACCGAAGGCCACAGACAAGACCAATGCAACACCGTCAGAGATCTGATGATCCTTACCACACTCACAGATGGACAAAGGCATCTGCTTCATTCAGGGCATCGCACCCAATGTGTGAGAGTTGCAGGAAGAAAGGCCTTTTGGTGCCGTCAGAGGTAACTGATCACATAATCCCCTGGCCGGTCTGTGGGAATTTTTGGGACCAGACAAATTGGCAGGCGCTTTGTCGCCGGTGCAACATACAAAAGGGCAACAGAGATAAAAAACTGATAGAAAAATGGCGCAGGGAACACCCAGAAGGGTAGGGGGGTCAAAATCTCTGAGCCGTTTTGGCGCAAGACCACACCCCCAACCCCGTGTGCGGTCATCCAAAATAATTCAAAAATATAACAACATTGTTACATCGTAGGTAATTTGTAATTTTTAACTCATGGGCAGACCGAAAAAACTTGATAAAACAAAAGCTTTGCAGGGTACTTTGCGCCCATGCAGGGCAGAAACCCCAACACCGGGGATAAACTTGCTTACATTGGATGATGTAGAGAAGATAAAGCCAAATCTTCCAACTACGAAAGTGCTTGGAGAATATGGAATGATGCTCTTTAAAGATACTTTGCGTTATGTTGCCCAAATGGGGATACTCGAGCACGCCCATGTTCACAAAATAAGCATGTATGCCTATTGGGGGGAAATGTTTTTTAAGGCTGCGGAAAATATCAATAAGCAAGGGCTTATAGATTTTTCTTCCGATAAGGCTGCGGAAAATCCACATATAAAAATAGCTGCCAAAGCAACCGAGATGCTGGAGAAAATAGGCAAAGGATTTGGGATGAGCCCCTTGAGCAAGCAATCGCTTAAAATTACAAAGTCACAAATTGACCCTATGAGGGCGATAATGAAGGCAATAGAGTGATAGAGAAGAAACCAGACTATAAGAGGCGATTCAATAACTACATAAGGCAGGTTAGCAGTGGCAAAAAAGACAGTTGCCTTATGGAGCGCCTGGCGGTTGAACGCCATTTAAAAGACCTCAAAAGGCTTAAAGGTTATCGCTTTGATTTAGATCTGGGAGTTAAATATTGCAATTTCTTTAATCTACTTCGCCATTTTAAGGGCGAAATGGCAGGACAGCAATTCATTCTGGAACATTGGCAGGTATTTACCGTGTGCTCAATATTCGGTTGGGTGCACAACAGAACCGGTTACCGCAGATTTCGATACGCAGATGTCATCATTCCTCGTAAAAATGGCAAAAGTACCTTTGCAGCAGGCATCGCCCTGGCAATGATGTGCATTGATGGAGAGATGGGCGCTGAAATATTCTCCGCAGGCACGGATAGCGACCAGGCACGTGTTGTGTTTGAAACGGCAAAAGAGTTGGTTAGAAATTCTCCTTTACTATCAAAAATCCTTAAGACATTCGCCCATTCAATTGTTTTTGAGAAAACCGTCAGCTCGTTCAAACCGCTTTCAAAAGAGATCAGCAATAAGGATGGGAGCAATCCTCACTGTGCAATATGTGATGAGCGCCATGCCTGGAAAACAAACGAACTCTTTGAGGTGCTCAAGTCGGGTACCGGTGCCAGGCGCCAATCTTTGATTTTGACAATTACCACGGCAGGGAGGGATCTATCTCTCCCCTACTTCAAGCAGACGAATTACCTTTGCGATCTTTTGAGAGGCAAGGTTAAGCAAAATAACCAATTTGCCTTAATCTTCACTCCGGATGAGGGAGATGACTGGACTTCTCCCCAGGTATGGAGAAAGGTCAATCCGAGTTATGGAAAAGCTTTGAGGCCTGAATACATTCGCCAGGAGTGTGACGAGGCAATCAAAAAGGGTAGCACTACAGAAACTAACTTTAAAACAAAAAATCTTAATTTGTGGGTAGATGCTCCGGATGTATGGATTAAAGATGAATTTGTCGCTGCCTGCAATTATAACACCTCAAAGGAAGATCTTGAGGGCTGCACCTGCTTTGCAGGGCTGGATATAGCCTCTCATGTAGATTTCAACGCCCTTGCGCTTTGGTTTCCGGAGGAGCAATACAAGCCGGTTATCATGCATTACTGGCTTCCGAAGTCCAAGATATATGATCCTGCACAAAAGGATGGAGTGAATTACTCCCAATGGCATCAAGGGGGTTGGATTCATCAAATGCAGGGCAACGTGCTTGACGTTGATGCAATGAGTGCAGATATTGCCGAAATAATTCGCAGATATAACTGCAAGAGATTAGCGTTTGACCCCTACAAGGCATATCACGGCGTTATTCAAAATTTAACCAATGATGGATTGAGCGAAATATTGGCAGAATACTCTCAGGGAATTAGGAATATGTCTGAGCCGACAAAAAAACTCGAGAGTATGATAGTTGGTGCAGAAATAGATCTTCGTGGAGATCCCGTGTTGAGGTGGATGCTTGGTAATGTTGCAATTTATGAGGATGCGAATGAAAATGTCAAAATTCATAAATCAAAATCCAGTAATAAGGTTGATGGAGTGGTGGCATTAATAAATGCAATTGGTGGTTGGATGGCATTTGTCGCAGATGAGCAAAAGGACAGAATTTATGAAAATTACACCCTTCGCACCATAAATCTCGGCCTTTAAAATGTTGCGTTTTTGCAAAATATGACCAAATGTGTTGCGTTTTTGCAAAATATGATAACATTTTTTTCTAACTCAAAAGTGCATTTGTTTATTTAGTAATTTTACACTAAAGGCAAAAGCACGTAAATGGCACGTAAAAATTTCTTTCAACGTACAAGTGCAGCAATGCGCTATATCTTTTTTGGAACGCAATCCGATATTGTGAGCCCCATCGGCATGCAACAAATTGACTTCGGTGTAAATGTGTCTCAAGATTCAGCTCTGAAGTTTACTGCCGTATATGCAGCAATAAAACTGCTTGCTGAAAATATTGCTGCGCTGCCTAAAAGTGTAAAATTCCGCTCCGAAAGAGGTTGGGAAAAAGCTGATCACGCTGCCAATCGCCTTTTGAGCATTAGGCCAAATAATTATACTGACATTTTTACCTTTTGGTTTACCATTAATGCCAATTTACAAGGGTGGGGTAATGCCTTTGCGGTTATCAGGTATGACCAGGGTATTCCGGTAGCTTTACACCAAATACACCCTCGCTACGTAAAGATAGGATTCGTTGATGGGCAAAAGATATTTGAAGTTGATTGTCCGGTAGGATTTCAAAAACAATTCAATGGCAGATACTTAAACAGGGAAATGCTACACTTTATGATGTTTTCGCTTAACGGGATTACCGGTATTGACCCAATAACCTATAATGCTGCTGCAATAGGCAGGGGCATCGCTGCACAAAAGTTTTCAGCAGAATATTACAGTAAAGGCGGAAATATCAAGGGCGTGCTTGAAACTGATCAAAACTTAGGCACGGAGGCGTATAAGTCCTTTACCAAACGATTTACCGAGGCTTCCGGAAATTTTGAAACTCCGCTGTTGGAGTATGGCATTAAATATAAGAACATAAGCATAAATCCAGTTGCAGCTCAGCTAATTCAAAGTGAGACGCTTTCTATTCAGGACGTTGCAAGGATTTTTAATGTTCCCCCTCACCTGCTTGCTGAATTGACCCATGCAACATTCAGCAATATAGAGCAACAAAATATATTTTTTGGCACACACTCCTTGAGGCCTATTTGCAAGAGGCTTGAAAATCAGCTTGAGGATAAGCTCTTCCTGGATGACGAAAAGGCAAACTATTCCGTAAAGTTCGATCTCAAAGGTTTTATGCGAGGAGACAGCAAATCGAGGAGCGAATATTACAGGAATGCCATCAATTCAGGATATATGACACGCAATGAGGTTAGGAATCTTGAGGAGCTCCCAGCTCTCGATGGACTTGATATTCCGTTACAACCTCTCAATATGGTGCCTGTTGGTAGCAATGATGAT
>JGI24710J26742_10004569_pt1 | contig 11314 bp, 8 predicted proteins | sample BioPla2DNA2_FD_26742 | JGI IMG/M metagenome (IMG submission 26742) | reverse complement strand
CCGATAGGAGATATTACCCAAGAATCTTGTTAAGCAAGAAGTTTTATTCAGTAATGGATAAATGCTAATGTATCAATTTGTTACATACTTTAGCAACAATAACTGTATCAACAAAAATCATGGGGATGTCATGGTTTCGACATGGTATGTTGAGCATAGTAAGCAGGTAGTAGATGAATGAACTACTTTAAAAGCATTCAAAACAATAATTGACAACTATCAATTACAAGTAGCCTAAGGCTCACCTCCACTAGGAGGTTCTCAACCCTATAATTAGTGTCTTGTATATGCTGACGATTATAGGCAAAATAATATATACAATCATAAGAGTTTTGTTGGTTTTAACACTTATGAGGATTACAAACCAATTTCGATTTGTATGGAGGAAGCCAGCCCACCAAGCAAACGAATAAGTAAAACCTGGCTAAACCTGTAGAAAACTATGTGGAATGTATTGTGGACAGGGGTTCGACTCCCCTCATCTCCACTATAGCGGGGTAGAGCAGTGGTTAGCTCATCAGGCTCATAACCTGAAGGTCGTAGGTTCAAATCCTACCCCCGCTCCCAATTAAAACATAAGGAGGAGTAAATCATGAAGTTTCTTAAAGTATATACAGATGTAATAACTGGTAGTATGGCAGGAAGAAATGATGGTTATCCTTGCACTAAATATGTAGTATATAATAATATTGAACAATTAGCCAAAAATTATGGCACTAAAGCTGATGAAAAATATTACAATCTTGAGGAAATTGACCTAGAAAAATTAGCAAATGAAGTTGCATTGATTAAGAAAGAATTAGAAGAAAAAAGAAAGCAAGAAGTCATTGCAAACAAAGAAATGCAGTATGAAATGCTAAAGAAAGAATTGGGTAAATAATTAAGTCATAGCGGAGTGGAACAGTGGTCAGTTCGCCAGCCTCATAAGCTGGAGGTCGTGGGTTCGAATCCCACCTCTCGCAACCATAAGGAGAGTTGGTAGAGTCTGGTTGAATACACTAGTCTTGAAAACTAGAGGGTGTAAAAGCTCCGAGGGTTCAAATCCCTCACTCTCCTCCATTAAAAAGTTTATCGTTGGGAAGCTGGGTTCCTGAATGGGAGTAGGGATAAACCTTAGAATTCCTTTGCTTTCCCAATTATATTATTCACCCGTAGCTCAGTTGGTGGTAGCACTCCGCTGTTAACGGATAGGTCGCTGGTTCGAGCCCAGCCGGGTGAGCCATATCGGATTAGTGTAATGGTAACACGCGGGTCTCCAAAACCTGAACTGAGGGTTCGACTCCTTCATCCGGTGCCAATATTGGCGAGTAGACAAATTGGATTCCTCCTGTAAAAGAATTCCTTAAATTATTTGACCGATTGCCTAAGTCTAAAAACTATGGCACTGGATAATTCAAACCTTTCCAACCTCGGAAACGGGCAAAAACCTAGTTAACCAGGAAATTGAAGTTAGGGATTATACCAGAGTTCCTAAATGGAGCGAACGGAGTTGAATGGTGAGCTTACCAAACCGTCCTGAGGGCTAAGGCTACGGTGCAGTTAACCTAAAGCTGTTGGGTTGCTGGCCCCAATCATACGCCAGCATAAATATGGTAGCATAGTTAAACGGTATAACGCACGCCTGATATGCGTGTATTCTGAGTTCGATTCTCGGTGCTACTACCATCAAATCAATCAATATAGGGAAATCTCCTGAAGGCTCTTATGAGAGATAGGGAAATTCTGATCCACTGGTGTCAAGAGTAAGTCTTAACTGGCCATTAAGCAGAATTTCACCGGTCCGGGTTCAAGCAAGGCAATATATTGATTGATTTTTTACTTTGACTATGTAGGTAAATAGAATAGCAGTAGAAACTACTAGTTGTAGATTCAATCTTATCATGGAGAGTAAACCAGGGAGGACTTGGCCTTGCCTGCTAAGCAATGGGCACTTTAAAAGGTGTGAGTTTCGATTACTCTGCTCTCCGCCATTAGATTAATCATAAACATTCTCCTTCATTGAAGGCGAATATTTATATAGGCAGACGATTACCCATTCCGTTGAATGATTAAAGTCTGCTGATTTATTAAAGTACATTTTGTGAATAAGGTCTCTTAGCTCACTTGGTAGAGCGGTAGGTTGAAGCCCTACGCTGAACTGGTTCGATTCCAGTAGAGACCACCATGGCTCTGTAGTATAATGGCAATTACGTTTGGTTCATACCCAAAAAATAAAGGTTCGATTCCTTTCAGAGCTACCAATTCAAATGCTTATCTAAGGGGGAGCTTAATGCGTGATTACAACTTTAGAAAAAAGGCAGTTACCAAGGAACAAAGGAAAAGAAAATGGTTGTGGGATGGATTTTATTGGCCATCTATGCCTAATAAGAAAACTGATGAAAATGGAAAACAGTATTTTATTGAAGGCAAAACAGGTGCATATAAGAAATTCCTCAAGAAACAGGCTAACAAGGCTGTAAGGCAATCTAAGCTTGACACCGTAGGCTCGGGAGCAAATTATAAAAGAGTTTATGATTTACCATATAAATGGTATTAATGTGTATCTGTGGTGGAATTGGCATACACACTAGTCTGAGGGGCTGGCATTTTGCAGGTTCGAGTCCCTTCACCCGCTCCAAATTAAAATCAAAGAGGGTCGCTGATGCCACCTCTATAAAAACAGGTCGCCTTTTGGAGGCAGGTTCGCAATATCCAACAATTGAAAGACAGGTTGAAAAACCTGTCTTTTTGTTTCATTAAGGGAGGATACGTGTATGAAATTGACTGTACACCATGGTTCATTTCATGAGTTTACAGAGCCATCTTTAAACATGAGTAAGAATTACAGAGATTTTGGAAATGGGTTTTATGTAACAGAGAATTATTATGACGCTTTAAGTATTTTAAATTATAAATCGAGTTTTGTGTATGAATATGAATTAGATTTAAGTGGATTAATAATTAAAGAATTTACTAATAATGAAGAAGCAATAGATTATATTATTAAAAATAGAACTTCAGTAATGAAGGATAATTATGATGTTGTAATAGGGGGAGCACTCCCTAATTGTGCAAGATTATTCAAGCAAGTTAGAAATGGGCAAAAAGAAGTCAATAAGGCTGATTTAATCGAACTGCTGAAACAAACCCCTTACCAGGACCAAATATGTCTAAAGACAGGAAAGAGCACTAAGTGAACTTGAGTTAACCAATATTCACTATTACAGTGCTGAAGATTTTGTATAATGTTAGAATAATATGTAGATTTATAAGGTATTATTTTGTCTTGAGTTGCAGGATGGAATTGCACTGAACTTATCAATGGAGGGAATAATTAGTATAATAGCAATAATGAAAATGAATTTAAAAAGGAGTAGACTAACGTGAGAAAAGGTTTAATAGTAACAGGTATAGTTTCAATAGTAATTTTAATTGTAGTAGGTTCATTAATAGGTTCTTATAATGGATTAGTGTCTATGAATGAGGATGTGAATAGTGGGTATGCTCAAATTCAAAATGTGATACAAAGAAGAGCTGATTTAATACCAAATTTAGTAGAAACTGTAAAAGGTTATGCTTCACATGAAAGTGAGACATTTCAAGCAATTACCGAAGCTAGATCTCAAATAAGCTCAGCAAACAATCCTGGAGAATTAGCCGAAGCAAACGATGCACTTACTCAATCATTAGGGAGATTGATGGTAGTAGTTGAGAATTACCCAGAGCTAAGAGCGAACGAAAACTTCTTGAATCTACAGGATGAATTAGCAGGCACAGAAAATAGAATTTCATTAGAAAGAAAAAAATACAACGATGCAGTAAGGACATTTAATACAAAAGTAAGAAGTTTCCCAACAAATATTATTGCGGGAATGTTCAGCTTTAATCAAGCAGAATACTTTGAGGCTGATGAAGGCTCACAGAATGTCCCAGAGGTAAACTTTGNCAACTAGAAGTCTCAGAGATAATGGTGTGTTAAAATGGTTGACAGATACAATAGTTTGTGTTATAATATTATTAAGGTCACGAAAGACAATCGCTGCCCATGTGGTAGAGGAAAGTCCAGGCTCGCACAATCTGAGATGATTGTAGTGATTACGCTAAGTCTAATAAANTTAGGCATGGAGGCATCCATGACGGCGGAAGGTTGACCTAAAGTTTACTTTTGTAAACCACGGTTGACATCCTAAAGTGCCACAGAGACGAGCAATTATGGAAACGTAATTGATGAAACGCGGTAAACCCCGTAAGCGAGAAACCCAAAAAATGGTAGGGGAATCAATGACTGCGAAATCAAGCAAGTTATTGGGTGGTTGTGAATTACAACTACAGATAGATGATTGTCCTAGACAGAACCTGGCTTACTGAGTGACTTATGCTTCTTAATACCCGCTGGGAGTGAGGTAGACTAGCTTCTAGCGGATTTTAAGTGGATTATGAGTTGCATTATGAGGAGGACATAGTTAACACAGCTTTCTGGTTTAAGCTGCAATTATAGTCAATGCACATATAGTGAGTATGTGTGATATTAAATTTGTATGATTGCATAGCCAAGTGGCAAGGCNGGGGACTGCANATCCCTTAATCGCCGGTTCAAATCCGGCTGCAATCTCCATGCCCCGATAGCTCAAATGGATAGAGTAACCGGCTACGAACCGGTAGGTTGCGAGTTCAAGTCTTGCTCGGGGCACCATAAAAATTAACCTTGAAGGGAGATAGTGTTGTGAAATTCGTAAGCCCAACTTATGGAGTATTCAACAATGTAAACGCCGTAACATTAAAAATAATTGAAAGAGTGAAAGAAAGCCCTCATTCTGAATGGACCATTGCAATAGGGACAGATTCCCAAAATAAGGATAGATATACAAAATTTTGTTCTGCAGTGTTGTTATTGAAAAAAGGGAATGGTGGAATTTACTTTTATTCAACACATTATGCTCCTAGACTTCAAGGCTTACAACACAGAATGCTCAAGGAGGCTGAAACTTCAATTGCAATTGGACATAAACTTATAGAAACATTTGAAGATGTATACTTAGAGGAAAATGTAGAATACGATGTTAATCTTGAAATTCATTGTGATTTAGGTAAAAATGGTAAATCACAAACAGCAATAAACGCTGCAATTGGCTGGATTACTGCAGAATTTGGAAATAAAGTAACTACTAAAATAAAGCCAGACAGCCCAGCTGCCTCTTATGTAGCTGACCGTTATACTAAGTGAACGAATTACCACTTAAAAGTGGGCAATCTTCTTTTTGTTAAAATTTTCTTGACGAGCCTCCACCACCTGAACGCCCTCCACCACCTCGTGAACCCGAACTTCGACTTCGTGAACTAGATCTTGATGAACGTGAACTCCGCGAACTTCGTGAACTTGATGAGCCTTGTTCTAACTGTATAGTTCCATTGCGAACGCCCTTTATTATATATATAACTAAGGCTGCAATAACTATAAAAGGCGCTACAGATAATAAAAAGACAAGTAGTGCGAATAATAGTATTGGCACAATTATTGCAATAGTTTGACCAGTAGATAAATCTTCCAATGGAATTGAATCTGAGTCGTCTGGGTAAACATCTTCTTCATAGCTTTCCTTAGTGAAAGACTCGAGTCCTTGTATAGTTACCCCATCTTCTTCAGCTATAAGCTCAATCATACTTACAAAGCCAGCCAATACACCAGCATTGAAATCCTTATTAGCTAAATGAGGGAGCACTTGGTTGTCTAAAATCCTCCCGGCTCTGCCATCTGTTATTACAGGTTCTAAACCATAACCCACTTCAATTCTAATTTCACCATCATTTTTAGCAATTAATAACAATGCTCCGTTGTCTTTTTCAACATCACCTATTCCCCACTCATTAAACAACTTGTTAGAATACTCTTCAATACTCAAGCCTTCTAATGAGTTAACCATGACTACAACAATTTGTGATTTGTTTAAAAATTCTCCAGGCAAATGTTCAAATTGTTTGTTCATGTTTATAATGAAATCTTTGGTACTCCTATCTAAGGTATCAGTTTCATCATATACATAAAATTCATTAGTAGGGGTAGGGAGCTCTATATCTGGTTTGTTTTTCTTTATGTTTACAATCAATAAACCAACTAATATTAAAAATAAAGCAAATATAAACCCACCAAACATAAATCTTCTTTTCACACAATCACCTCCGCTTATAAATATCAACTGGTTAAATGGTATAATATATTTTGACAAGGAGGAACAATTATGAAGAAAATAATTGATAAAATATCTAATATTCCGCCACAATATTTAATCATTGGTTTGGCTACTACGATACTTATGATAGCAATGGCGACTACTAAGTCTACTGGGATTGCTGATATGTTAATAGTTTTAATTATAGGAATACTGATTGGTTTACAAATGTATTTTGGTTCTGTAATAATAAAGGGGCTATTCAGCGGTTTTGTTGTAATTTATTTCGCCTCAATATATACATTTTTTGTTATGAATGTTCATGGTTATATTACACAACCATTTTTATTGTCAATCACAGCAGTTACCTTATTCCTAGCTCAAACATATAACAAGTCTTATAATTGTGGTTTAAGAAGCCGTGCTCTTTGGAGTGCAGTTTTAGCTGTATTATTGGTATCCATAAAATTAACAATGATAATGTATGGGTATAGTTTCTGGATAACAGAAGTAATAGGATTAAACTTTGCAGTCATATATATAATTTCATGGAGAATATGGATTGATAATTCTAGGAAAACAAAGATTATTGAGCCAGAAATTATTGATAAAAAAACAACTGAGAACTTTGAATATATATATATTAATAATCAATTAAATGTTCAAGAAAATTTATGGTTGCCTAATAAGATTAACTCATATCCATATATCTACTCTAATGTTATGAAAGCGAAGGAGGAAAATAAAATATTTGTAATAATTTCTAAGTCCAAATCTAGCAATGTGTATGATATTGGTGAAATAGAGATTAACAAGGCGAAAAAAATTTATTATTTATATATGGAAGATAAAGATGGAGAATACCATGATGAAATAATTGAGGAATTTGTTGACAAAGTTGAGATGTATAAGGGAATAAAGTAGAAGGGAGTTGCAATTAGCTTCCTTTTGTCTTATAGTATATTAAAGATAGTAAATAAAGTATAGGAGGATTACATGACTGATAAAAATTATGTTGCTTTACACAATCATAGTGACTACAGTACACTAGATGGCTTTGCAACCATAGACGAATATATTAAAGCTGCAAAAAATAATAACATGATTGGAATTGGATTAAGTGACCACGGGACAGCATCGGGTTTATACAAATTTATCACAAGAGCCCAAAAAGAAGGCTTAATACCTGTTCCTGGGATTGAGTTTTATTTGGCGCCAGAAAACCCTAAAGGTGCTAAGGTAAAAGAGCCTATTTATTATGGAAGAGGTGGGCGTGCATCTAAATATGACTTATCTAATGGTGCCTACACTCATTTAACTGTGTTTGCATATAATAATGTAGGATTACGCAATCTTTTTAAGTTGACTTCAATATCTTGGCAGCCAGAACATTTTTACTTTAAACCAAGAATTGATACAAATATGTTAGCAGAGCATGCAGAAGGCCTAATAGTTACCACAGGTTGTCCCAGCTCAGAAATCAATAGAAGGTTTTTGTTGGGGCAAGATGAGAAGGCTTATGAATACGCAAGTAGACTGAAAAGCATTTTTGGAGATAACTTTTATGTAGAACTTATGGACCATAAAATGCCCGATGATGAAATTGAAAGAATTATCATGCCAAAATTAATTGAGTTGTCGAAGAAGTTAAACATTCCACCAATTATTACAAATGATAGTCATTATGCTTTTAAAGAAGATAATGAACCACATGAAAGAATTCTTGCAGTGTCTACTAGATCAACTATGAAAGAACCTAGACAATGTGATGGTGGAACAAGATTTTCATTTTCAACTCCTGAATATCACATTAAAACATATGAAGAAATGTTAAAAACTTTCCCTGGTGAGTTTGGAAAGAAAGCCTTAGCAAACACTGTTGAACTTACTTTAAAATGTAAAGATATTAAATTAGAATACGACCCTCACTTAAGACCAGAAATTGACATTCCTGAAGGGTATACTGCTCCAACCTATTTTCAAAAATTAATATATGAAGGTTTTAAGAAAAAGAGAGGTAACGAACCTAAAGAAATTCAAGAAGAAAGTGTGAAAAGAATACGAAAGGAATTCGAAGTAATCCATAGTAATGACTTCATTTCTTACTTCCTAGTAGTACATGATTACATTAATTATGCACACAAGAAAGGCATTGGCGTCGGCGCTGGTCGGGGGAGTGTCGGGGGAAGTGAAATCGCTTATGTATTAGACATTTCCAACACTGACCCAATAAGATTTAACCTGCTATTTGAGCGTTTCTTGTCGCCAGGGAGAGGTTCTTTGTATCAAATTGATTATGTATCAGGCGAATCAGAAGAAATCGCTGTATCGGCAAAGAAGCGTATCTATTTCGATAATGGAGATGACAAGGTTGTCTATGTCCACGAATTAAATCCTGGAGATGTTGTGAATTATGGAGATAACAAAAAAGTTATTGAAGATATATTTGTTAAAATACCAGGTTCAGCTCCGGATATTGATACAGACTTCCATACTGAAGGTAGAGAAGAAGTCGTTCAATATTGTGTTGATAAATATGGTGAAGAAAACGTAGCAAACATTGTAACTTTTGGAACATTCAAAGCTAAGAGAGCTTTTAAAGCAATGTGTACTATATACAATGTTCCATTTGCAGCTGCTAATAAGGCATCTAGTTACATTCCTGGAGCACAGGGTGCTGAGGCTTCCTTANAAGAAATCATGGACCCAACCTCACCAAGATATAATGAAGGNGCAGATTTCAGGCGAGCTACAGAAGGTGAAATGTTTGAAGAAGTTGTTGAGATGGCNTCTAAACTTGATGGAAGAATAAGTGAGACTGGAGTTCATCCATGCGGGATTATTATTTCATCTGAACCTTTAGCAGGAATAATTCCAACGCAAGTTCGACAAAGTGATGGAAAAGTTATTACACAGTGGGAATACCCTGAACTTGAAGCACTAGGATTAATAAAAATGGATATGCTTGGACTTGAGCTAATTAACACAATACAGCAAACTTTAGAAAACATAAGGTTAACTAACGAATCTGCTCAAGGCAAGGATGAAATTAGAGAAATACCTGACATGAAAGAATTGCTTCAAGGAAATTTAGATGACGCTAAAACTTATAAAATGTTACAGGAAGGGAATACTGTAGGGATATTCCAATTAGGTAGCCCAGGCGTGCGTGAGTTGCTTAAGAGAGCTAAACCTACAGAATTTATGGATATTGCAACTATAACAGCTTTATATAGACCAGGGCCAATGTCAATGAACTCACATATTGAATGGGCTGACAGAAAAAATGGTACTAAAGAAGTTGTCTATATAGATGAAAGATTAAAAGGAACTGTGGTTGAGAAGATATTAAAAGAGACAGAGGGGTTATGTGTTCCAAAAGGCACTCTAATATTTGATTCTCAGCTGGGGAAATATACTCCGATTGAAACGTTAAGACCTTCAGTTTCCACTACACCTTCGTTAAATGAAAAAACCGGTGAAATTGAAGAAAAGACTGTTAATTTTGTAGTAAATACTGGAGAAAAAGAAATATTAGAAATAACATTGGCAAACAATAAAACATTAAAAGTAAGCAAGACTCATCCTGTAAGAACTATTCATGGATACAAAAAGGCAGAAGATTTAACGACAAATGATAGGATTGTTATAGTCAAAGATAAGTTACCTAGAAAAATCAAAAGCACTCTTAGTCCTGAAGAAGGGTGGGTAATTGGTGCGATGATGGGTGACGGTTCATTTTCACCAACCCCTTATATAACAACTACAGATAAAGATGTTATGGAGGAGTTNGAAAAATTTATCAATGATAAATTTGAAAGTGATGTACAGGTCAACAAGACAACTAATGCTAAAGGTGTAACCTATATGTCGTTTCCAAAAAGTGAGGAATTAAGAGAAACTAATTATCATGATAAATCTAAATTACTACAATGGATGGAGAACCTTGGCATAGACCTCACAGGGAAATGTANTACTAAAAAAATACCAGAAGATTTATTAATGAACAATGATGAGGTCCTTTTGAATATTATTGCTGGGCTTTGGGATACAGATGGATGTGTTTCTGAAAGCTCAACAAACTTTGTAACTACTTCAAAACATCTTTTTGAGAATATGAAAACAATGCTTAATATTCTTGGGATAAATTATACAGAAAAAATTAGTAAATATGAAAATAATAAAACACAAGATAGAATTTCATATAGAATACATCCTTCATTATATGATTTTAAGACATATATTCAACCATNTTTAAAGGTTGAACGTAAAAGAAATTTTCCCATCAAAATTGCAAATGAAAATAAAGTGGAAACGGGATTAATTAACTTTCACAAAGATATTACTGATTCATTTATATCCAAATTAAGTGAAGAAGAGTTAGAGACTATAAATAAAGGTAAAGATAAAAACAAACCTATTGGACTAAAGTCAATTTCAACGTTTATTAAGAATAAATATAATGTTGATTTAAAATACAATAAAACTAAAGTGATAAATTTTTTAATAAAAAATAAACTGATTCAAAATGAAACTTTAGAAAATCTTGAAGCGTCTAAATATTCTGTAAAAATAAAAAAAATAGAAAATGTAGGATATGAAGAGTGCTATGACATTGAGGTTCAGGATAATCATAACTTCTTTATAGATAACATGGTTGTGTCTAATTGTATATTCCAGGAGCAAATAATGCAGATTGCTACTCAGTATGCTGGTATGACCCCTCATGAAGCTGACCAGCTAAGAAAAGCAATGGGTAAAAAGAAAATAAGCATTATGANTGAAATGCACCCTAAGTTTGTAAAAGGTGCTATTGAAAATGGNTCTACTAAAGAATTGGCAGAAAAGATATGGGAAACAATGGAAGGCTTTGGTTCATATGGATTTAANAAATCTCACTCTGTGTCTTATGCACTTAATATATATGAGGCTGCCTATCTAAAAGCTCATTACCCAGCCGAATTTATGGCTGCTGTTATCCAACAAGGATTTGGTGACCCTAANAAGGTNAAGCAATATATNCAAGAAGCAAAAAGAATGAAACTTAGACTTGGGCCTGTGGATATNAATAATTCACAAGTGCAAATGGCGTCAGCAGGTGTAAGCAAAGATAACGAATATGACATTGTATTCGGATTTAGTGGTGTTAAACAAATGAATGACAATTT
>JGI24710J26742_10004566_pt1 | contig 11316 bp, 12 predicted proteins | sample BioPla2DNA2_FD_26742 | JGI IMG/M metagenome (IMG submission 26742) | reverse complement strand
GGCCGACCGGCGGGTTCATTATCGGGTATCTTGTCATGGCATTTATCTGCGGTTTAATACCTAAGCTATTCAAAAAGAACAACGGCATGCTTTTTAAAGATATAGCCATACAGGCAATTTCGATGGCGGCTTCCAACATCGTGCTCTACCTGTTCGGAAGCTTTTGGTTTAAGGTATATGCAAAGACATCCCTTTTTGGAACTTTTGCCGCCTGTGTGCTCCCCTTCCTCATAGGGGATGCGGTTAAAATTGCCTCTTCCGCCGTGATTGTTGTAAAGCTTGAAAGAATATTCAAACAGAAAAGAGCAAACACATAACCTGAAAACAACATATTTTTTAGGAGGTAGAAACAATTTCTGTTAGAACAAGAAGGATAATATTTTTTTCTTTAGTCGCATTTGTTACTTGTTTTGCGATAGTATTGGGTGTCTTTACAGTAAAAAAAATTATATCGGAGAAAAAGGAGCCGAAACTTAGACAAAAAGTACAATTGGCTTTATTATGTCCTTTAACCGGGGAGGATGCCTTTTTTGGAGAAGGAGCAAAGGTTTCAGTCGAGACGGCTCTCAGTCATCTTTCCAAAGGCGGGGCTTTTAAAAAATTTTCGATAGAACTCCTGGAGCCCATTGATGATCAAAATCTGACTTCCGAGGCCACGGTATCGGCAAGCATGGCAGTCAGATTAAATCCCCATGTCTGTATAGGACATCAAAAAACCGAAATGACACTGGTTTCCGCTCCGCTTTTTGAGGAAAACAAAATACCCTTTATATCAATGTCGAAGGGAACCGCTCCCGTATCTAACGGATGGGAATACCTTCATATGGGAGTGCCCATTTACAGGGATATTGAAAAGACAATGGCGGATTATTTGATTTTAGAGAGAAAGATAGAAAGTTTTGCGGTGGTGGTAGCGGACGAATACGAATTCAGAGATGCTTCCAGAAACTTTATTTCATCGATTGACAAAGGAAAGATAAGTGTTAAACAGTTCAAGCTTTTCGCGAATGACGAAAAATTTGAACTGAAGGCTGCTGACGAGGGTGAGGTTGAAAAACAGATTGAGGCGATAGTTTTTTTCGGAGTAGGGCCGGAAAATGCGACGAAGATAATGGAATTGTTTCGCTCATTTGGAGGAGTTTTCTCAAAAAGTCCGATAGTAGCTTTCGGTATTCCAGCGGATATTGATAAGGATTATGATTTGATTGAGCAGGGGTATACGAAAGAATTGGTTTTTGTAGATACCTGGAATCCCGACAGTGACAGACCGGTAGTGAAAAACTTTGTAAAAGATTTTATGAAAGCGCACCCGGGCGAACAAAAACCAAACAGATATGATGCCGGGATTTATGATGCGGTTATGAATATTTCCGAGGCGGTCATGAAATTGTTTGATTCCGGTGAAGATGTCGATGTTTTTTCAGACAATTTTAATGTTCAATTAAATTTGAAAATTTCCGAGGTGTTTCGGGAAGGTGTACAGGGTATGAACCGATATGCTTCTTTTGATGACGGCTCACTTCTCGGCGGCGGTTATGTTTTTTTGCTGGATAAGAGCGGAGAAACCAAAATGGTATTCAGCAGTGAAGAAGATATCGAAAATTAACTTACCCGAAAAAACAAAGCGACAATAAGTCTTAATGACGGCTTATTGTCGTTTTAACTTTTTAAAAAGGGGATTTGATATTTATTCTTTCCGACACTTTTCGCAGATACCTTCAAATACTGTCCGGTGCAAATTGACCTTAAAACCGGTATCTTTCGACAACCTGTCGTTCAATTGAAATTGATATGGTATGGGAACATCCGAGACGTTGTGACACACGGTACAGATAAAGTGGTAGTGAGGTTCAAGCTTGGAATCGTATCTGACAATACCCGGAACCTTTATTCTTTTTATGCGTCCGTCATCGGACAGGACATTGAGATTTCTATAAACTGTGCCTCTGCTGATTTTAGGGCATTTTTCACGCGCCTTCAAATAAACCTGGTTTGCAGTCGGATGGCCATGCAGCTCACCGACGGTTTCAAAAACCGTTTTCCTCTGAAGAGTGTTTCTTTTTTGCTTCATATAGTCGTTCCTTGAATTCCGGAGATTTAATTAATAACTCATAGTACAAATTATCAGCGAAAAGCTGTTGTGTCAACAGTCCTTTTTTCTAAATATGTTTTCTGCGAGCTTTTATCGGGTTGTATCGTTTTGAAAGCCGTTCCGCCCAAGCTTCGGTATAAAACTCGCAATAATCTTTATTTTTAAATTTTCGGATGTTCTTAAAGTGGCCGGAATTTGCCCAAATCGCAGAGGGAATTCCTATTACCGGAAGATAGAAAGGGCCGATTATCAGTGACTGAATAAAGTGCCCGTATTCGTGCAAAAGCAATTGTTCTTCCGGGTTATCTTTTAAGTCATCTGAGGGAATATTCGTTTTCGGTATAAAGATGAACAGCCCTAAAGACAGGCCGTCAAACCTGTCCCAACGAGAAACTATCGATCCTTTGTAGTATTCTCTCAAATATTTCGGGGACATCAATAACAGGATGAACCCTAAAAGGGTTTGGGGAAAACCCCAAAGAATCTGGAAAAAGGAAAGAAAAAAGTATTTCAGTTTTTTTGACATTTTCATATCCCGATTATCTCAATATGAAGCTGATGATTAAAAGCCGGCGGGAATCTTATCATCGTAAAATATGCTTTCATTATTTGACGATAAATACAAAAGAATGTAATATTGCAGATGACCGCTGTGCTATATTAAATCCGGATTTCAGCTTGAACAAGAGCTGTTTTTGACAGTGGATTAGAGGTTTCTATGCATTCGATAATGACTACATTTTTAAGATACAGATTTTTGCTCGGCAATTTGATAACCAGAGATTTAAAGGTGAAGTACCGAAGATCCTTTTTAGGTATTTTATGGAGCATGCTCAACCCGCTTTTAATAATGCTGGTATTAAATGCCGTTTTTTCGAGCCTATTTAAGGCTGCGAAGATAGATAATTTTCCGCTCTACCTCATTTCGGGACAAACCCTGTATTCTTTTTTTATCGAAGCAACCAACGGAGCGTTGACATCCGTTGTGGATTCATCCGCCCTTATCAAAAAGGTATATATACCGAAGTACATATTTCCGTTGGAAAAGGTGCTGTTTTCTTTCGTGAATCTTCTCTTCTCTCTGGTGGCAATATTCGTTATGATGCTCATTTATGGAGTAAAACCGGCATTCACAATGTTGTTGATTCCGGTTCCGCTTTTATCCATGACGATGTTTGCGATGGGAATGGGGCTTATATTGGCCACTTTCTGCGTTTTTTTCAGAGATATAAGACATCTTTATTCTGTTTTGACGACCGCCTGGCTGTACCTGACACCGATAATATATCCGATGGAACTTTTGGGAGACGGCTTCATATCTAAAATAGTGAAGTACAACCCTTTGACATATTATATATCATATTTCAGGAATGTAGCTTTATTTTCAACTCTCCCGACTTTAGAGGATAACCTTTTCTGCTTCGGCTACGGAATTGTATTTACTATTATCGGAATTGTGATATTCAAAGCTAAACAGGACAGGTTTATCCTGCATATATAGGAAGTAACAATGGCGGAAAGAACTGTAATAGTCAAAAATGTAACCATGGAATTTAACATGGTATCCGAAAAAGTTGACAGTTTAAAAGAGTACTTTATCAGGATGTTTAAACGTCAGCTCAATTTTACCTCGTTTAAAGCGCTCGAAGATGTCTCTTTTGACGTTCATAAGGGTGAGATATTCGGGATTGTCGGTCTGAACGGAAGCGGAAAAAGTACGTTGCTGAAGATAATATCCGGAATTCTTAAACCGACAAAGGGAAGCGCAGAGGTTGTCGGTACGCTGTCTCCGCTTATAGAACTGGGTGCGGGATTTGACCCCGAACTGACCGGACGGGAAAACATCTATCTGAATGGTTCGGTTCTGGGGTACTCAAGGCGGTTTATGGATTCTATCTTTGATGATATCGTGGAATTCTCCGAGCTTGAAAACTTTATTGATATGCAGATTAAAAACTATTCTTCTGGTATGCAGGCGAGATTGGGTTTTTCCATTGCGACCGTAGTAAAGCCTCAGATACTGATATGCGATGAAGTCCTTGCGGTGGGAGATTTCAAGTTTCAAAAAAAATGTGAATGCAGAATTCAGGAACTTATGAGCGGCAACACCACGGTGATAATCGTATCTCACTCGATTAAGCAGATAAGAGAACTTTGCGACAGGGTGCTTTGGCTAAAAGACGGTAAGGTGGTTATGGTGGGAGAGACCGAAGAAGTTTGTGATATGTATATAGCCGGCTAATATGTAAAGATAAGGGCGAACCTCTTTTTTAAAAGGGTTCGCCCTTAAATAATGTGTACATATAAAATACATCGCATTATCAGCTATATCCTGCCGACGTTGAGCTCGAAATCGTAATCATAGACATACTTTTTGATGTTTTTAATAAACAACATATAGCTTGCAAACGCGACAGCGAAAAAACCGACGATTCCCATAATAATCGAAACAATTCTTTTCATAAAACCTCCTTCAACATCAATCCTCTAACGCCAAGCTTTCCAAATTTGAAGGAAAGAATATATCGGGCTTTTTGACTTCGAAAACTGCACCAAAATGAGGAGAACGACCCATAGAGAACTTGTAGACATTTCCCAAGATGTTTTTATCTTTATATATAGAATGATTTTCGTTGTAAAAAGTGCTCAAAGACTCACAATCAATTGTGAAGGACACCCCCCAATACCAACCTTGCTCGTCCCTGCTGTCAAATATTTTCAGTTTGCTGATAATTGAATCATTTGTGATATTTGATTTTGAGGTGTCAAATACTAAGAAATTTCCTGTTGAGTTGAATACTGAAACGATACTCCTGTGGCTATTTGGGGGAGAGAAGTTAAAGTTTATAGCCATGCAGCTATCCGAACCGATATCCAAAACATTTTCAGAACTCTGCATTTTGTTTTCGAAAGAAATCAGATTAAAATGATAACCCCCGGCTGTTGCATACATTCTGGCATGAGAGAGAATGTTTTTACGGTTAGGGAAATCAAGGTAGTTTTTGACCTTAAATACGGGAAGAAGATCGGGTATGCTTTCTTCTCTTTTCAACAACTGAAATTTAACCATTAAATATCTCCCATAACCATGATATCATTTAATATGATTTTGTTAAACAAAAAAATGTTAACAATATATAAATTTGATTTTAATGAACTAAATGTATATAATTTTTACGTTGATTTTGTAAAGCCAACATATTATAAAACATAGTTAAGCTCCCGTAGCTCAGTGGATAGAGCACTCGCCTCCTAAGCGAGGGGCCGGCAGTTCGACCCTGCCCGGGAGTGCCAAAAATCGTCGCAAAACAATCCAAGTTTTGGGACGGTTTTTCGTGTCAAATGATTTCTTAACTTTGATGTTTATAAACGATTTAAAGTTCTAAAAGCTTTTCGGCCAAAGCATCGATATCTTCCTTTGTAGTGCAAAAAGATGTCACAAACCTGGTTACACCTTCGGCATCCGGACTGCAACCGGTGAGATTAAAAATTTCATCCCTTTGGCTTTCGGGGAATTTGCAGAAAATCTGATTCGACTCAACGGGAAAAACAATTTCGGCATCGGGGATACGGTTTAAATGGTATTCGAGATATGATGCGATTTCATTTGCATTGTTTGCCATTTCAATCCAAAATCCGTCTTTAAGCGCCTCATCAAATTGTGCTGCAATGAAACGGTTTTTGCTTGCCAACTGGAGATGCTGTTTATGAAGATGATCAAAACGTTCCGCCAAGACGGGATTGAAAAACACTATTGCTTCCCCGAAGACAAAGCCGTTTTTTGTTCCTCCGAAACATAGAACATCAACGCCGACGTCACGACTTATTTCTTTTGGATTACAATTAAGAGCTGCTACTGCATTTGCGAACCTTGCACCGTCCATGTGTACAAGCATATTGTTTTCATGTGCCGTGTTGCAGAGCAGCTTCAACTCGTCCATTGTATAGACGGTACCCATTTCGGTAGTCTGTGAAATTGAAACAATATCGCGCGATGCATCATGAAAGTTTGCCTGCAAACATTTTAAACGCTCGATATCCGCCGCCGCAAGTTTTCCGTCTTTGCTGGGTACGCCTATGAGCTTTAGTCCCAACAGTTTTTCGGGTGCGCCCGTTTCGTGCGTATTAATATGGGCGGTAGACGGACATATTACGGCAGAACTTCTTGCTGTAAGTGCCGATAGAGCTGCGATGTTGGCACCGGTTCCGTTGAAAGCGTAGTAAACAATTGTCTCTTTCCCGAAAATATTTTTAAATCTGTCGGTTGCCTTTGATGTCAGTTTATCCTGACCGTAGGAAAGCGCATAACCTTCCGAGGCAATCCGTATCGATTCTATCAGCTTTGGGTGTGCGGGCGAACAGTTATCGCTCGCAAGGGAGAATGACGCAAATAAATTCAATTTATCCACCTATACCTTTAAATACCTATACGGAATATCTTTTTGAAGATAGTCGGAAAGAATCGGCTTTCATATGAATTCTATCACAGGTAAAAGCTGATTGTTTAGGACTTTTTAAATAATTGTTAAATATTTTGAGAACCGGTTCAGCGGGGTGAAAAGAATCCTGAATTTAAAAGCGGGTCTAATATCGTCCGATTTCATTGACTCAAAAAACTGCCTGTGATAGCATTTTGTGAGTGATGAATGGACAGGAACATATTATTTTTTAAAACAGGTGTCAGTATGTATGATGCAATAGTTATCGGATCGGGAGTGAGCGGAGCTTCGGTAGCGCGGGAGCTTTCCCGATATAAATTAAAGATTGCCGTGCTGGAAAAAGGAGATGATGTATGTTCGGGTACGAGCAAGGGCAACTCCGCAGTCGTGCATTCGGGATATGATGCGCGATACGGAACGAATAAAGCGCACTATAACGTTATCGGAAATGCGATGTATGACAATCTGTGCCATGAATTGTCTGTTCCTTTTGTGAGGAACGGTACGATAACATATGCTCTATCTGAGGAGGAAGTGGAAAAGCTTCAAGAACTGACGGAAAATGCGAAAAAAAATAAAGTGCCGGGCGTAAAACTGCTCAACAGAAAGGAGCTTGAGGAAGTCGGAGGAGATTTCGGAGCGGAAGTGTGTGGCGGACTTTGGGCGCCTACAGGCGGCGTGGTTTGTCCATATAATCTTGTTATAGCGATGTGTGAAAATGCTGCTGAAAACGGTGTTGAATTTTTTCTCAATACCGAAGTAAACCACATTGAAAAAGAGGCCATCGGTTATTCAATAAAAACCAACAGAGGCGAATTTATATCCAAAATCGTATTTAACTGCGCAGGGACCCATGCTGATGAGATGAACAACTTTGTCAGCAGTGAGAAGTTAAAGATAATCCCGCGCAAAGGCAACTATCTGATATTGGATAGGAAGCTTAGTGGAAAAGTAAAAAACACAATATTTCAAGCCCCAAAGAAACTGCCGGGAGGCGGACATACCAAGGGTATGGTGATGGTGCCTACTGTTGACGGCACGATAATTTTGGGATGTGATTCAACCGATGTTGACGACAAAGATGATGTGTCAACAACGAGGGAGGGTATAGAAGCGGTATATCAATATTTCAGTGAAAACTGGAAAAACTTTCCAGTCAGCAGAGAAATTCCCGAATTTCCCAAAAAGATGATAATCAGTTCTTATGCGGGACTCAGAGCGCATTCGGTGACGGATGATTTTATTATAGGAGAGGTGAAGGATGCGGAAGGATTCTTCAACATGGCGGGGATTGAATCTCCCGGACTGACTGCGGCACCTGCGATAGCCGCAGAACTCGTATCGGAAGTCTCAAAGAAGTATATATTCGAAATAAACCCGGCTTTTAATCCTCTTCGCAAAATTCCGAAGCAGTTCAGAGATATGAATGATGAAGAGAGAATTAAGGCGCTGGAAAGGGATAAAAACTACGGAAAAATAATTTGCAGATGTGAAGAGGTAACAAAGGCGGAAATCCTTCAAGCCATTAATTCGATAATACCGGCAAAGAGTGTAAACGCAATTAAAATGCGGACGAGAGCCGGGATGGGGAGATGCCAGGGCGGATATTGCGGACCCGAAATTGTAAGTATAATCTCGGAAGAAACGGGTATTCCGATTACCGAGATTACCCTTTCTGGCGAGGATTCCTTTATAGTTCCGTATGAAACGTGCATACCGGGTGAAATATGATAATGACGGATGTTGATATTGCGATAGTAGGCGGAGGGTGTGCCGGAATGTCTGCGGCGCTGTCCGCATACGGGCATGGAATAAGAAACATTGTGATTTTCGAAAGAAATTCTTATTTGGGCGGTGTATTAAAACAGTGTATACACAACGGTTTCGGTATACATAAATTCAGAGAAGACCTTACCGGTACACAGTATGCAGCGAAACTGATAGATGATATCGTGAAAACCGATATTTGTATAAAGACAGATACCATTGTTTTGAACATCACAGAGGAAAAAGAGATAGTTGCCGTCAGCAGTAAAGAGGGAATAACCGGGTACAGAGCTAAATCGATTATTTTAGCTATGGGCTGCAGAGAACGCTCGAGGGGGGAACTGATGATTCCGGGAAGCAGACCGGCAGGAGTATTGACTGCCGGAGTTGCTCAAAGATACATGAATATCGAAGGTTATCTGGTCGGTAAAAAAGTATTTATCTTAGGTTCCGGAGATATAGGGTTAATTATGGCCAGGCAATTTGTTCTTGAGGGAGCGGAAGTTGTTGCGATAGCGGAGGTAATGCCTTATTCCGGCGGACTGGCGAGGAATATTGTGCAGTGTGCGGAGGACTTTGGTATTCCCATATACTACAATACCACCGTAACAGGTATTGTGGGGAAAAAGAGGGTGGAAGGAGTTTTCATCTCCGATGTAGATGAGAATAGAAAACCCGTTTTGTCCACCGAAAGATTTGTCGATTGCGATACACTTATGTTGTCGGTTGGGCTGATTCCTGAAAATGAAATTGCTTTTAAAGCGGGAATTAAACTGTCGGAAAAAACAGGCGGACCGATAGTAGACGATATGCTTCAAACCGATATCGATGGAATATTCTCCTGCGGAAACTGTCTGCATGTACATGACCTGGTGGATTTTGTTTCCATTGAAAGCGAAGTTGCAGGCAAAAATTCTGCGATGTATATACTTGATAAAATCAAAAAAGACAAAAAGCCCTTAGTGATTGAAACAAATGACGGAGAAGGAGTTTCGGGAACCGTACCGCATCGGATAGATCTGAATAAAGGTGAGGAAGAGGTTACCTTGATGTTCAGACCTAATTCAAAGTTCAGGAGTTGTACTGCAACGGCGAGGATAAACGACAGAATTATTTCGAGCAAAAAAATGCCCGTTGCCGTACCGGGTGAAATGTGTGAACTGAAAATCAATAAGAACGACTTTGGACCGTTTGAAAAAAATGATAAACTCACGGTGGAAATAATTCCATAAATTGTGAGATCAAAAGGTTGTTTATTATATTCAAACAGTTTCGGTATGAAAGGATAACTGACAGATGGAGAAAGAACTTGTCTGTATTAACTGTCCTCTGGGGTGCAGGCTGAAAGTCAGGGTTGAGGGAGAGGAAGCTAAAGAAATCACCGGGAATCTATGCAAAAGAGGAATAGAATATGCAAAACAGGAATCAATATTGCCGATGAGAGTGCTTACGGCAAACATGAAGGCTGCGGACTGTGAAAGACCCTTCTCGGTTGTCTCAAGCAAACCCCTACCGAAGAATATGCTGATTGAGTGTGCGATGGAGCTGAAAAAACATAGTCCGAAAACACCCATAAAAATGGGAGATGTTGTGATTGAAAATATTCTGAATACCGGTTGCGACATAATAGCTACTTCAAATCTTCCGGAAGAGAGTCTATAGAACGATATAAAAATTATTTGGAACAAGAAAAATGTAAAATCCACTATCAGTGGATTTTTTATAATATAAAGCGAAGAGAAGGGTCGATTTATAGTTCCGAACCCGAACTTTTAATTTTTTTCAGTTTTAATGCTATAATTCACATCAGGGAAAAATCAAATCGGATTTGATTAACGATTTTAAATTAATAACCGGATAATAAAAGAACGGGAAGGAGAAAAATGAACCTTGAAACTTTAAGGGGAATAATGATACCGTTTTTAGGCACATCACTGGGTTCATCGCTTGTCTTTTTTATGAAAGAGAAGTCGATGAACAGGAATTTGCAGAGAGCTTTGACAGGATTTGCATCAGGTGTCATGATGGCGGCATCGATTTGGAGTCTGATTATCCCGGCAGTTGAGGAATCGAAATGGATGGGAAGCTGGTCTTTTGTTCCGGCGTTTGTCGGAGTATGGGCGGGAGTTCTTTTTCTTCTGTTTCTTGACTGTATTGTACCGCACCTTCATAGAAGCAGTAATGAAATGGAAGGTCCTCAAAACAACTTTAAAAAGACGACTTTGCTGATGCTGGCGGTAGTTTTACACAACATTCCTGAAGGAATGGCGATAGGGGCGGTATTTGCCGGACTTAAATCCGGTCAGGCAGGAATCACTTCAATGGGAGCTCTTTCTCTCTCTGTCGGAATTGCTCTTCAAAACTTTCCCGAGGGGGCGATTATCTCCATGCCCCTCCACGCCGACGGGATTAAAAAATCCAAATCGTTCCTGCTCGGTGTGTTGTCGGGGATAGTGGAGCCTCTCGGCGCTCTTCTTATAATATTCACCGCCGGCTTTTTTGTGCCGATTCTTCCATACCTTCTTGGGTTTGCTGCCGGAGCTATGATTTATGTAGTGGTGGAAGAGCTCATACCGGAAATGTCGGAGGGAGAACACTCGAATATAGGAACGGTTTTCTTTGCGGCTGGGTTTACTGTAATGATGGCTTTGGATATTGCATTGGGTTAATTTAAAGCAGTCAATAAAATTTTATATAAATAAAAAGAACGGGATGTCGTCTGCATCCCGTTCTTTTTGTACTTGCCTATTAGTCGTCGTAATCGCTGTCGCCGTCGTCATATGAACTGTTTCCGTCATCATAGTCGCTGTCGTTATATGAACTGTTTCCGTCATCGTAGTCGCTGTCGCCGTCGTTATCATAGAGACTGTCGCCGTCGTCGTCATAGAGACTATCGCCGTCATCTTCGTCATCGTAGAGGCTATCGCCATCGCTGTCATCGTAGAGGCTATCTCCGTCATCTTCGTCATCGTAGTCGCTGTCGCCGTCGTCATCATAGAGACTGTCGCCGTCGTCATC
>JGI24710J26742_10004563_pt1 | contig 11322 bp, 9 predicted proteins | sample BioPla2DNA2_FD_26742 | JGI IMG/M metagenome (IMG submission 26742) | reverse complement strand
AATAAACGTATTCACAGCGCCCTTAACTATATGACGCCAGTGGAATATCGATTAGCAAAAATGACCGAATAAAAATTGTACAAAAAAGTGTTGACAATCCACTATACGGAACATCATGTTCATGCTTGTTTTGATATACTTGCTTTCGCTTACCAACTTTCTGGAAAAATCCAGTGTGCATTCAGCAAGATGGTCTTTAGCGTATTCGGTTAAAGAGAAGGATTGGTTGTCATTATGAGCAACATATTTTTCATCTTTTAGTACAAAATAACCATCAGCATAGCAGAATACACCAGTGTCAATCGTAGTCTTTAAATAATCGTTACTGCAATATAACTTAAAAGCATCATCAAGCGAAATTTTTTGTTGATGATATTTAGCACCTGTAGAATGATTAGAACGTCTACGATTAATGTAATCTATCCTGTCATCATATTGGTAAAATTCAGAAGCTTCTTGATACCCTAGTTCTTGCATACGAATTGCTGCGGACTGCTTTGAAACTCGAAAAAAGGTTGCAAGTTTATCAATTACTGCTCTAGTTACAGGAAATCGATTATCCGACATAGAACCATACAATGCTTCTTTATATAATTCTTCAATCTTCTGAATAGTCATATTTTTAGGCATAAGTATTTTAGGAGCAATTGTACGTGCTTGCCATTCCATTTTCTCCTCATCAGACCATTTAGAGCCAGCACGTTCATGTTCTAAGGTACGTTTATCACAGCGAAATGCAAAATCAACGCCCTCATTATGGCTACATTGATACACAAAATAGCTTCTATGCTTATACCAATGGAAGCATTCATGAGCAAGAGTATTATTCTGACGTCCATCGTTTAGAATATCAGCATCTAAGAAAACAGTGCCCTTCTTTACTTCATAACCGATGTATTCCTGTGATGACCAATCATAAATATCAATGATACCTTTTGTAAATGCTATTGCACCTTGAACGCTTCCATCTGGTGAAAGACTCTCAGTTTGAATAATGTCTAGAGACATCTTCTTTTTGGCAATATCCCAAATTGGTATAGGCATAGGGGTACGTAGAGCCTCAGAACAATATTTACTTAAAAATTTCTCTGCTTCTGCATCGAAGTCCAGTTTATCGATGAAAGGCATAAAAGGATTTCTACCTTGTACCATAATACCTCCTGTTATTTATCATTAGTGCTAGGAATCTTTTTTGAATCTCCATATGAAGTTGCTTCTTCAGCTACTTTAGATTTTGGTGATTCCGGCATCTCATTATATTTTGTAGGGTTAAGAACTTCCATTAGCTTATTATCTTCATTACGCAGGATACGATATATCTCTTTCATAAATACATTCGCAAACTTGGCACGGATTTCTTCATTGTTGAGTAATAGAGTATAGAAGTCTGTATTTTGCTCATAGCCTTCTACAAGAGCATCCTGCACACAATCATCATATGTGAATTGGAACTCATTGATAGAGTTGTTCTTAGCACTCTTTTCAAGGCGTTCTTTAAGTTCTGCGTTTTTTAATAAAAGGTCACGGATCTGCATAGCAGCTTTTGTTGTAAAGTCAGCCTCGTACTTTTTATCGTAGAGAGCATTGACTTCATCAATGATTTCTGAGAGCAGTTTTTTCTGTTGCTCCTCAATACTTGCAGGCTTTGGTTTCTTAATTTTGACTTCTGGTTTTGACTCAATTTCCGCTTTTTTATTTTCCGAGGTCTGTTCCTGCCTAAAGTTGCTAACTGTAATTTTATCAGCAATATCAAAATTATTACCACCGCCACCAACATCAATTTCTTTAATTAAATATGACAAGAAATTATATCTCTTATGGAACTCAAGATTTTCATAAGCAGTTGCTTGAATGAGGAAGCAATAAGCTTTCAAGAAACGGCGTATAGTGATCTTAATTTCAAGGCACTCTTTTTCAGTCTTAGCATTGATTTTCTTTAAAGCACTATCAAGCAAGGACCACATACGTTGTTTATCTTTTGCAGTGCGCTTTGCTTGATATAGGTAGCTATTGAACTCATTAATGTCATCTGCTTCAAGAAAATTATAGGAATCAATTTCTTTATCTAAGTCTCGTATATCGGATGGTGAGATAGTTTCAAACAAAATAGTATCCTTATAGTATGGTTCAAATGCTTTTTTGATATCTTCATATGTATTCTTGAAGTCAAGAACAAATGTAGTTTTATCATAAGACCAGCTAATAATAGTCAAGTAAATAGTTAAAAATAATTTCAGTTAAAAAAGTGCATAGCAAATAAACCATTTCAAAACACGAATGGTTACAAAAAATGGAAATTACAATTAAGCTGCGTTAGTTAAAGCTTTATTTTCTAGAAACATTTGTTTGTGCAATTTAGGATCCCGTTGCTCAAACGGTGTTTGATTTCGGAGAACTTCAAAAATAAAGTTTAGAATTTTATGCATTATAGCAACTAAAGCTACTTTAGCTTTTTTACCCTTAAGGTTTGTTTGATAATATTCTAATAAAACTTTATTAATTGGAACTCCATTACGGCTGCTTCTTATAGAAGCCAATGCTACAGCATACAATGCTCTTCGACCTATTCGTGTTCCACGTTTTGAAATTTTATTTTGGTTACCTTTAAACTTACCAGATTCATTAACAGAGCAGTCTATACCAAAGAAAGCTACTAGGTGCTTAGGTTTAAGAAAACCGTCAATATCGCCTATTTCAGCTATTAGTGTAACAGCAGTTAATGTACCTATTCCAGGAATAGAATCAACAAGCTCAATATTTTTCTTGATTTTGTCTGGGAAATTAGAAGAATTAATTAGTAATTTTATTTCTTTTAGTAAGTTGCTAATTTCCGTTTCAAATGTATCTATAATTTTTATGGAACTAGTGATTTTAAAGGCTAATGCATCTAATGGAATACCAATAATGGTAGCTTCTTTAGCCATATCAATTAACTTAGAGTACTTTTTTTCTGCCCAAGATAAACCTTTTCTAGACTTAGTAGTAAGAATGTTTACCAATGTCTCTTTTGGAGCATCTAGAATAGATTGTGGCGTTGGATAAGCACTTAAAATAGCAATTGAACTATTAGAAGTTATATCTGAAAAAATTGTATTATAACCAGGAAAAGTAACTCTTAGATCAGCAGATAATTTTTTCTTGAAATCGGAGCAAGTGTCAGTAAGCTTATAATACTCACGTTCAAGAGAGCGTAATAAGAAAATATCTAAGCTAACACCCTGCGAAAGCTTGATATCTTGGTATTTACCTATTTTAGCAATAGATAAAGCATCTTTTTTATCATTTTTCACTTTTCTTATGTCTCCATTTTTGTTACACTTAGTAACGAGTGGATTGATAACAAATGTGTTATCGAAGTTTTTATTAAGAAAGTGGAAAAGAGATAAGTGGTACACCCCGGTGGACTCCATGAAGATTGCGTTCTTCATGTTATACTCTTCTTCCACTTTTTTTATTTCTTTTAATAAGTGGTTGAAGCCATTAACATCGTGATTTATCTTAAAAGCTTTCTTATGAATATCACCGTTTGGTGCAAGTATTGCAACAAATGAGAAATCTGCTGAAACATCAATTCCTACTGTGGGATTGTTTAAAAATTTAGGCATTGTATATATCTCCTTTAATTTTAAATTTGAGATAGAATAGAAATCCCAATCTATCAGTTAGTCTATAACCTTGTTTGTGACACGGGTAATTCCTAAAAGGAAACCCAACCAGCTAAACATAGAATTCTACCTGATGGAATGATACGCTAATTCGCGGGTATAAGCTTTTATAAGCTTCCCAGGGAGGGTACATCTATCTTCTATTCAGGAATATTATACAAGATATATTTAATTTGGTTAAGTTCCCTAATAGGGATTTTAATAAAAAACCATATAATTTATGACATGCGTGCTGCTCCAAAAGGGAGAACAGTAAGAAAAGAAGTGCGAATAATAAATTTAAATTAAGAATGTAATGTTCGTTAGAAAGGTATTTAGTTTTCTATCAAATGCTACAACTACATTATACAAGGGAGGAGAAAGTGATGAAAAATGCAATAAGTATTTTGCAGACAGTATTCGCTGCCATTGGCGGCTATATTGGCTGGTTCTTGGGAGGGGGTGATGGCTTTATGTATGCGCTGATTACCTTTGTTATAATTGATTATATCACAGGCCTCATGGTAGCAGTGCTAGAGAAGAAGCTATCCAGTGAGGTTGGATTTAGGGGAATATTTAAGAAGGTACTGATTTTTACTTTGGTTGGTGTAGGGAATATAATAGATGTTTATCTCATTAAAAACGGTAGTGCGATTCGTACTGCTGTTATTTTTTTCTACGTTTCTAATGAAGGTATAAGCATCATAGAGAATTCAGCTAAGGTTGGATTACCAATACCGGAGAAATTAAAGGATGTCTTAAAGCAGCTAAATAAGGAGGATAAGAATAATGGTTAGGTTATGTTTTGATTATGGGCATGGAGGACAAGACAGTGGTGCTTTTTATAAAGGAAGAAAGGAATCTAATGATGTGCTGAGTCTAGGTAAAGCTGTAGCAGCGGAGGTTAGAAGGCATGGAGTTACTGTAGATGAAACAAGAACTTCTGATTCCACAGTAAGTCTTAGCCAGAGAAGTGGATTTGAAAATAGAAATTCTTATGATTATTTTATTTCCTTTCACAGGAATGCCTTTCAGCCAGAAAAGGCTAAAGGGGTTGAAACTTTCACTTATTTAAATGCAGGTGCAAAGTCCAAAGGATTAGCTCAAAAGATACAAGATGGACTTGTTGCTCTAGGGTTTGTTAATAGAGGAGTTAAAGAAGCCAACTTTCATGTATTAAGAGAAACAAAGGCTCCGGCGGTTTTGATTGAGATAGGGTTTCTTGATAATAGTTCCGATAACAGCCTATTTGATACTAAAGGGAATGAAATAATTAAGGTCATATCAAAAGCTATTCTTGCACAGGTAGGCATTGATTACATTGAAGCTTCAGTACCAACTCAAGAGGAAAGTGGTCAAACCCTATACAGGGTAATGGCGGGTTCCTATTCTTTAAGAAAAAATGCTGAAAGCCAAGTGCAGAAGTTAAAGGCAGCAGGATTTGATGCAACAATTATGATATTTAATAAATAATCATTGCTTAAAAATTAGCCGGGCAAGATTTAGGTGTCCGGTTTTTTCTTTTAACTATTATCTGTTTCCGTTGACTGAAATAATAAAGGTGGAAACAGTCAAGATGCTTGACTAATACAGCGTTTAGAGTGATGAATAGAGTAGCACAGTGAAAGGAGGAATATAAATGCGAGTAAAAGCAATACAAGCCATATCCCCAACAAAAGCATCTAGGTTAAGAGTATGTGCTTACGCCAGAGTATCAACAGATGATGAAAGCCAAGGCCGTTCTCTAGAAAATCAAGAGACACATTATCGAACAATTATAACTAACAACCCAAGATATAAATTTGTTGGAGTGTATACGGATCAAGGAATTTCAGGATATTGTGAGAATAGGCCAGGATTTCAAAAAATGCTTGAAGAAGCAAGAGCAGGAAATATCGATTTAATAATTACAAAATCTATATCAAGATTTGCAGGGAATACCGTCACCATCCTTAAGGTTGTAAGAGAACTAAAAGGAATTGGTGTAGGTATTTTTTTTGAAGAACAAAATATTAATACCTTGTCTCATGAGGGGGAATTACTACTAACCACAATGGCTGCTTTTGCAGAAGAAGAGAGCAGAAATATGAGGGGTAACTCAAAATGGACCATAAAAAAGAAGTTTGAACGTGGAGAGATTATGATTAATACAACTAGGTTCTTAGGGTATGACCTAGATGAGTATGGAGACTTGTTAATTAACGAGGAACAGGCAGAGTTAGTAAGACGAATTTTTCGAATGTACTTAGATGGTTTAGGCTCATTCAAAATAGCAAAAGTACTGAATAATGAAGGGATTTTAACTTTGACAGGTCAATCTTGGGGAGACAGCACAATCAAAGGCATATTAACAAATGAGAAGTACAAAGGTGATTATTTACTTCAAAAGTACTTTACTCCAGAGGGCAGAAGAAATCAGACTATATTAAACAGGGGAGAAGTACAGAGTTACTACATTAGTGAGAATCATCCAGCAATAATTCCACCAGAAGACTGGGAGAAAGTTCAGCTCCGAATAAAAGAGAATGCAAAAAAGAAAGGTATTGATTACGAGAATCTTGAAAAATATCAAAACCGTTATCCACTATCAGGAATGTTGATATGCCCTTATTGCAGAAAAAACTTAAGGAGAAGATACGTACACAATAAAAAAGTCCAATGGATTTGCAGCACTTATATAAGAAAAGGTAAGAGCAGTTGTAAGGGAATAAGAATTGATGATGAATGGATTAAAAAACAGGGCATTACAAAACCCACTGTTGTGGAAGAGATAATATTGAATGGTTGTAAGCGGTACCGATTCACAGAAAAGGACCTTTTTGAGATGCTAGAAAAGGAGTGAATCAGTTATGAAAGTGAGGAAAATTAATACAATACAAGATGATAAAAAACTTAGAGTATGTGCCTATATTCGTGTATCAACAGGCCACGAGAAACAGTTGGCTTCCTTAGACAATCAGAGACAGTATTATGAAAACAAAATAAAAAGTAATCCTGTGTATGAATATTGTGGAATCTATAGTGATGCAGGAGTATCCGGAGCAAAAGAAAATAGGGATGGTCTACAAAGCATGTTTGCAGATGCCAGAGCAGGAAAGGTGGATTTAATATTAACAAAATCCATATCGAGGTTTGCAAGAAATACAAGGATGTTACTACAATATGTGAGGGAGTTACAGCAGCTAGGGGTTGGCATTGTATTTGAAGAACAAGGGATAAATTCTGCTACAGCAAATGGAGAAGTTATGATTACGATATTGGCTTCTCTTGCAGAGGAGGAAAGAAAGAATGTTTCAGAAAATGTAAAATGGGCCATGAGAAGAAAATTTAAACGTGGGGAAGTGTTAGTTGATACCAATAGATTTATGGGATATATCAAAGATGAGAAAGGAAGGTTGATTATTAAGCATGACGAAGCAAAAATAATAAAAACTATATTTAAAAGGTATCTGGATGGAATATCTGCCTATAAGATAGCAAAAGAATTAAATGCACTTCATTGTCCTACTGACAATAAAAGAGAATGGACATCTCATAGAATTCTTAGAATTATTTCGAATGAAAAGTACATGGGGGATTGTCTATTGCAAAAGAGCTTTATATCAGAGTTTACAGGGAAACAACAGCGGAATCATGGGGAACTAGAGCAGTTTTATATTAGGAACAATCATGAAGCTATTGTTTCAAGAGAAGATTGGGAAAAGGCTCAACAAATACGATGCTCAAGAAAAAAAGTGGATTATCCATTTACCAGCATTCTACACTGCCCATATTGTGAGGCAACACTGATACGGCATAGGAAATGGAAAGAGAAATATGATTGGGTGTGTTCAACTTATTTGCAGAAGGGAAAAGAGGCTTGCATGGGAATAAAAGTACCTGAGAGTATACTTGCAAAATATGAATTTTTAGAACCAACAGTTGTAAAGGAGGTGAATGAAGGTGAGAAAAAAGGTTACTGTTTTACCAAGAAAAGCGATTACAGAAGAACAACAAACACAGAAGAGGGTAGCAGCGTATTGCAGAGTATCGACAGGCAGCGAAGAACAGCTATTAAGCTATAGAAATCAAGTTGAGTATTATGAGAAGTATATTAAGGCTAATCCGGATTTCATCTTTTCAGGTATTTATGCTGATGAGGGAATATCCGGTACTAGCATAAAAAAGAGGAACGCATTTAACACTATGATTGCAGATTGCGTAGCTGGGAAAATAGATATGATTATTACAAAGTCGGTATCTAGGTTTGGCAGAAATACTGTAGATTGTTTAGAAAGCATTAGAAAATTAAAAGAGTGTGGAGTTAATGTTCTTTTTGAAAAAGAATCCATAGAAACCTTGAAAGCAGAAGGTGAGTTGTTAATAAGTATAATGGCTGCTCTATCCCAAAATGAAAGTAAAGTGCAGTCTGAAAATGTGAAGTGGGGAATTAGAAGAAGGTATGAACAGGGAAATGTTAAAAGTATTCCATGTGGTAAGTTTCTTGGGTATGATAAGGATGAAAATGGTAACTTAGTTATAAATAAAGAACAGTCCAACATTGTAAAACGTATCTATGAAGAATTTCTAAAAGGCTACGGATATTATACAATTGCAGAACATTTAACAAGAGATGGGGTACGAACTGAACGCAATAACTCAAAATGGTCTTGGAGTGTAACAAGAAAAATACTTAAGAATGAAAAGTATAAAGGAGATACACTCTGTCAGAAAACTTACAGCGCTGATTATCTGACTAAAAAACGTGCAAAGAATAAAGGAGAACTATCTCAGCCATACTTTCAAAATACACATCCTGCAATTATTGATAGAGTAAAATGGGATTGTGTGCAACTTGAGTTTGAAAGGCAAGATAAATTCAAGCGTGAGCATCATGTTTCAAACTGTCATGCCAATAGTGAAGAGTTACCTATGATTAGCAAAATTACATGTAAGCATTGTGGTTGTACCTTTGTTAGAAGAGAATATAAGAGTAAGGAACTGCAGCATCAAAAATACTGGTGCTGCAGTTCTATTTATAAAAAGGGATGGGAGAGGAAAAGAGATAATGTACATCTTACCGATGAAAGACCAACGCAATTATTTATTGAAGCCTGGAACTTGCTTTTTGAGAGAAATGAACGATACTCAAAAATTAAGGAAGAGGAAGAAGAAAATATTTTAACACAATATCGGCAGCAGGAATTAGAAAAGTTGATGAAACAATATAAACGAATTGATACTTTTGATTATGAATTAATGCTGCAGACATTAGACCATATAGAAATTGCAAATGATGGAACAGCTATTGCATTCTTTCTAGCAGGAATGCAGGTGAAGTTACTAATATGAAAGGGGTTATTGTATGGCAAGAAAAATCACAGTTATTCCACCACAAAGGCAAAGACAAGCATCGCTAGTAGAGAAGGAAAGAAAGAAGTTAAGGGTTGCCGCATATTGTAGGGTTTCCACGGATCAGGAAGAGCAATTATCCTCTTACGAAAATCAGATACGATATTACAAGACTATGATAGAAGAAAACCCTGAATATGAAATGGTGGATATTTATGCAGATGAAGGGATTTCAGGAACCAATACAAAAAAGAGAGCTGAGTTTAATCGTATGATAGCATATTGCAGAAATAACAAAATCGATAGGGTCATTACGAAGTCTATTTCAAGATTTGCAAGAAATACATTGGATTGTCTTAATTATGTAAGAGAGTTACAATCCTTAGGAATAGAGGTCATTTTCGAGAATGAAAATATTAATACATTAGATGGTCAAGGAGAAGTTTTAATAACCATTCTAGCAAGTTTGTCTCAGAATACTTCTAAACAAATTAGTGACAATTCCAAGTGGGGAATTCATAGAAGATATGAGCAAGGACAATTTAAAATATCAACAAAGCGATTTCTAGGATATGATAATGATGATAATGGAAAGCTAGTAATTAATAGGCAACAAGCTAAGATAGTGAAAAGAATTTATGAAGAATACTTGTCCGGTAAAACTACTGATTATATTACAAGAATACTTACCAAAGAAGGTATCAAGAATTGGGATGGCAATACAAAATGGCATACCACAACACTTCAAAGTATAATTACTAATGAAAAGTATATGGGAGATGCTATTTTACAGAAATCTTTTACAGCGGATTTCCTTACTAAGAAAAAGGTTAAAAATGAAGGACAGCTGCAAAGTTATTATGTTGAGGATAATCACGAAGCCATAATTGCTCCAGATATGTGGAAATGTACACAGATGGAGATTGAAAGAAGAAATAAATATTTAGAAGAGCACAGTATGCAATCATATGGAAGAAACGTAGAGGCAAACCCTTTTTCCTTTAAAGTAGTCTGCGGTGAGTGTAATAAGGCTTTTACAAGAAAAGGCTGGAAGACAAGCTATGGAACAAGGCAAGTGTGGCAATGTAATGAAAGGTATAGAGTTAAAGGGAAGATAGGGTGTACAAACCGGCATGTTGATGAGGGCACATTACATCAGGCATTTATTTATGCCTGGAACAGTATTGTAGCAGAAAAGGAGCAGCACATTGACAAGTGGAAAGAGCAGCTAGAAGAGGAAAACCTTCTTATTATATATAGGGCAAAACAGTTCTTAAAAATCATTGAGAAGGTTGGAGTAATTTCAGAGGTTAATTTAGATCATTTGTTAGCTACATTGGAGTGCATTAAAATCTTTGAAAATGGGCATATGGTAGTTAGATTTTTAGAAGGAACGGAAATTTTGCTTCAAGGAAATTAGCGAAGTAAACGCATCATGAGAGGATTAACCCCTCTTTACCCCCTAAAGAGAAGTAGATTAAAGGGGGTAAAGGGGGGGCAAATTGTTCGATAGGGGGTAAAAATTGGAGCATAATTGGTAAATATGCTTCACTTTTGCTATGAAGTATAAGTAAGTACTTCTGACGCAGGATGAGAGCCGTTCCATTTCTGAAAACTCTACGTGGGGGATAAGAAGACGATTTGAACAGGGAAAGGTTGTAGTTAATCATACAAAATTCTTAGGGTACGATAAAGATGAATAGGGCAATCTTATAATTAATGAAAAACAGGCTAAGATTGTGAAAAGAATTTATACAGATTATATAGATGGTAAGGGGCCGAACAGGATTGCAAGAGAGCTTGAGGAAGAAGGAGTTTCAAACTGGAATCGGATTAACCCCTTCGTTTTGGACAAGACCTAATAAATTCTTCAATTTTCTTAGATTTACACTTTTATTTGAATATTAGTTGGGTTTTCTCCAAAATGAAGGTTAAAAAATTCATTTGGTGACATATAGTTTATACTTGAATGTAGTCTTCTATTGTTATAGAATTCCATGAAGTTGTTTACTGTTTCATATGCTTCTGCATAATCTTGAAATTCATTTATTTTTAAACATTCATCCTCAAGTATCCTATGGAATGACTCTATATGCGCATTCTTATTTGGTGTTTTTACAGGTATTCTCTCATGTTCTACATTAATTTCTTCACAGCATTCGCTGAATCTATGACTTATGAATTGGGGGCCGTTATCTGTTCTTATTACAGGCTTTTTATCTTCTTCTTCAAATAGATTTCTTTTCATCAGGCACTTCTTTAGCAATGCTGCCGCATCTTTAGCCTCACAGTGTAATCCCATGTGATAACCAATAATACTTCTATCAAATACATCAATTAAATTCAG
>JGI24710J26742_10004555_pt1 | contig 11335 bp, 11 predicted proteins | sample BioPla2DNA2_FD_26742 | JGI IMG/M metagenome (IMG submission 26742) | reverse complement strand
CTTTACCTTGTTTTGAAGCTCCATCTCTTTGTCTCCCTCATTTTTTATCCTCTAATTGCATCAAACACTAATGATTNCTTATTATTCCTTTTATCCTTTTACCTTATCAATCATCATTATTACTANCAAAACGAACACCGCAAAGCCTTACATATCAAGGCTTACAGCTTATCGATCATCCTGATTACAAATTATACAAACTGGCACACCAACGTCCCAAAGTTAATATCGGGGATGTTCATACTGTTTTCAAACTATACAAGCTAGCTCATCAACTAGTATCTAAACATGGTGTGTCTCATTTTTAAATTCAATTCAAAAAATTTCTTCTTTAAATTTACTTCTTTTTATTAGCTGGGCTCATATGACCAACCACAGTCACCATGATAAATCATCTGCTTGGTCATTCCTCCATCTACGGTAAAGTTTTGACCAGTGATAAAACTGGCTTTTTCACTACAAAGGAACAAAACCATCTGGGCAATGTCATCTGGATTCCCAATTCTACCTGCAGGATGTTGAGATATATCTTCTTCTGAGTGATTTGGTTTATAATCTTCTTCCTTCTGGTAAGTGCCCGTATCGATCCAACCGGGACTTATGGCATTAACCCTGGCCTTGCCCGCTAAGGTGACACTCATGCCATGAGTCAAGGATAGAATACCACCTTTTGCTGCGGTATAACTTTCCGTATCCGCTTGTGACATAAAAGCTCTTGTAGATNCAATATTTACAATGGACGCCCCCTGATTAAAATAAGGCATTAGAAGCTTTGTCAAATAAAATGGGGCACTAATTCCAAGGCGTAATACATAGTTAAACTCTTCGTAACTACAATGATTTAGCCCTCCCTTGCCAATACATGCATTATTGACAAGGATATCAACATGAGAATGAAACTTTACAAGCTCTTCTACAAACTCTTCTATCACCGTTTTTTCTGTTATATCCCCTGCAAAAAAATAAAAACGCTCCTTATTAAATTTACTTTCCAGCCTTTTTCCAGCTTCTATATCCCTATCAATTACCGCAACAAAATCTCCTTTTTCCCATAATCGTTCTGTGATACAACGGCCAATCCCATTAGCACCACCTGTTACGATACATACCCTTCTTTTCATAAAACACCTCTACCTTTCATAATCAATCCTCTATATTATTTGTATCATGTAACGCTACTAGCTTTATCTCACCAGAGTTTATAAGCTTCTATATTTCCAACTATTATACAACGATATACACCCACCTGTAGACTAAAATCTTCATATCATTTACATTATATTTATAGTACTAATTTTAACAGCCCAGTAAATACTTGGCAAACAATTTATAGATAAATAAACATAAACTAGTAAATGAATTTTTTAAAAGCGGAAACAAAAGAAATTATAAAAATATATTAAAGATTATAATTTGCCACAAAAGATGTACCATACATAGAAATAGAAATTCCAGATTTATATATATTATAATTATTGCATATATATACTCTTGCGTTATAATAAAACTATTGTAAACTTAATTGATTTCGTTCTATCCCATAATGACAACATTACTTAGAGGAGAAGATGACAAAATGAAAAGTTTTAACAAAAAAGAATTTCGCCATGGTTTAAAACGAGGCCTACCCATTGCCATGGGATATCTTCCTGTTTCCTTTACCTTTGGTTTAATGGCTGTCTCCGGTGGGCTACCCATCTGGATGGCGGTTTTTATTTCACTGTCCAATCTAACTTCTGCCGGACAATTTGCTGGTACCAATCTTATCCTCATGGGGGCAGGATTTTTAGAAATTACTATGACTACCTTTATCATCAATATTCGATATATGTTAATGTCCCTTTCCCTAACCCAACGTTTGGATAAGGCCATGTCTTTGCCAAAGCGCATGATGGTTGCCTTTGGTGTAACGGATGAAATATTCTCCGTCGCCTCAATGGAGCAAGGAACCCTAACCTTCTCCTTTCTAATTGGCCTTATCATCGGACCCTTAATCGGCTGGACAAGCGGCACTTTCCTAGGTGCCTTAATCTGTACTTCTCTTCCGGAAAGTTTGAGTAGTGCTATGGGAATAGCTCTTTACGCTATGTTCATCGCCATTATCATTCCTCCGGCCAAGAAGTCCAGACCAGTTACCATTATCATACTGCTCTGTGTAGGAATCACCGGTATTCTTAAATACCTTCCACTCTTTAGAGCGATATCCTCAGGATTTCGGGTAATTATTGCATCCATTTTAGGAGCTGGAATGGGAGCCTGGCTATTTCCCATAGATCAAGATGTGGAGAAAAATAACAAACAGGAAGGAGTAAACCAATGCAATTAGAGAGAGCATTTTTGGCCATGATTTTAATGGCACTAGTTACCTACATACCAAGAGTTTTACCAATAGTTATTTTTCGTAAAGAAATTAAATCAAAATACATAAAATCATTCCTTCAATATGTACCCTTTGCCGTTCTAAGTTCCCTAACCTTCCCAGATATTTTTTCTTCTACTGGAAATCTTACTTCGGCAATCTGTGGCACCTTGGTAGCTCTTTGGCTTTCCTATCGTGAAAAAAGCCTTGTGGTAGTTGCCATCAGTGCTATTGTTACGGTCTATCTTACTGGGCTCTTCTTGTAAGTTAATCATAGATTCCTTCTTGGGTTTTAGATTAAGTAAGAAAACAAAAGATTGATTAGCTGTATCCTGTTCTTTTCCATAAGGATGTTTAACCCTAACCTATCTCTAAATTTCAAACTAAAAAATAGAGAATTAGACACAAAAGGATTAAGATAAAATACGCTATCATAATCGCCCTTCTGTATAATATAATGTATCAATCAGACATAAAGTGGTGAATCTATGAAAAAAGTGCTTTTGAAAACTGTGATAATCAGCGTTTTTATTTTATTAATACCCTTTATCATAACATTACTGGTTACCGATCATAAATCAAAACAGTTTTCCATTCATGATTTTGAGATATATTACGAAGCCAATGGTAGTAAAAAGAAACTAGAATTTGAAGAATATTTAATGGGAGTTGTAGCAGCCAATATGCCTGCCGGCTATGATATTGAGGCCTTGAAGGCCCAAGCTGTCATTGCAAGAACCTATGCACTCTACAATATTGCCCTGCTTTTTGATGAAATGTCCCATGGCACAAGCTATACCACATCGGAATTAGGTCTAGCCTATATCAATATGGAAGACATGAAACAATACTGGACTAGTGATGACTATCTCACCCATTTTACTAAAATAGAAAACTGTGTTTATGGTACAAAAGACGAGGTTCTGGTATATCAAAGCGATTTAATTCTCCCAGTATTTTTTGATACCGGTTGTGGATTCACCAGAAATGCCTCCGAAGCCTGGGGAGTCGATATTCCATATTTGGTAAGTGTACCAAGCAAACAAGATGTTACCTCCACAAGTTATTTAAAAATCACCGAATATTCCAAAGAGAACCTGGTTTTATTACTTGAATCCTATTATTCCAATGTTGATATTTCAGAGGCAAGCTTCTTTGATGATGTACGTGTTACAGAACGAGACAGTACGGGGTATGTAACAAAAGTAAACCTTGGTAATCACACCGTGTCCGGTGAGGAATTTACCAAGGTAATAGGTTTGAACTCCAATCATTTTTATATCGAAGACTATGAAGATAAAGTTAGAATTATCTGTAATGGAGTAGGACACGGAGTCGGTTTCAGCCAATATGGTGCCAACGCTATGGCTTTGGAGGGCAAGACTTATGAAGAAATCTTAAAGCATTATTATACTGGTGTTGAGCTAGTTAATATTGGTAAGGATGAATAGAATATTACTTATAATCGTTTGATTATACCAAGTAATAGCCTAACCGTATTCTTTATAGCGATTTCCTCAAACTCAGCATAGGCCATTTCTGCGCTTTGATCTGCCTTATCTGAAATGGCTCTTACAATTAAAAAAGGTATTTGGTTTAAATAAGCAGCTTGAGCAATAGCAGCACCTTCCATTTCAGTGCAATAACCATCAAATTGACTGACTAACCATTCCTTCTTTCTACGATCACTAATAAACTGATCCCCTGTAACAACTCTACCAGTATGAATACCAATTTCGGGTATTTCCTCCCTACATACTTCTTTTGCTAAGGAAACTAATTTTTGATCAGCAAAGAAGATAGACGTCTCCATTCTAGGGATGATACCTGCTTCGTAACCAAATCCTGTAGCATCCATATCATGCTGTAGTGCATCTGTTGATAATACAATATCTGCTATATTAATTTCATTTCTTAAAGACCCTGCAACACCTGTATTGATAACAACATCTACTTGGAATCGATCTACTAAAATCTGTGTACATATTGCTGCATTAACTTTTCCTATTCCACTTCGGACGATTACCACTTCTTTTTCATCGATGAAACCCAAGCAAAAATCCATGGCAGCAATTTTTTCTACCTTTATATCTGACATATGTTCTTTTAGTTTATTAACTTCTTCATCCATGGCACCAATGATCCCGATTCTATTCATTTTTCTCCTCCAAAATAATTAAATTATAATAGCTTGTTAAAAGCCACATTAATGAATAATGTGGCTTATCTTTTCCCATCATTATTTTATCCTAAGATATACTTTTTTACAATCCTAAGAGTAAATTACATTTTTTCTAGAAAAATCACCGATATTTTCCATATTCATAAAAAAATCACAGAAATTCATTTGCAAAAACATACTTTGTGAGATACAATGTATTCGGTTATGGGATAAGATACATATAAGCACTTCCCATATCATAAGCACAAGCATTATTCCAATGGAGGTTATAATAATGAAGCGAATCGTACTAACCGGTGGGGGAACAGCCGGTCACGTTACTCCATGTATTGCGCTTTTACCATCGTTAGCAAAAGAAGGTTATGATATACAATACATTGGTTCCTATCAGGGAATCGAAAGAAAATTAATTGAAGAATATGGGATCCCCTATCATGGAATTTCTTCTGGTAAATTAAGAAGATATCTCGATCCTAAAAATTTAACGGATCCCTTTAGAGTACTAAAAGGTTATATAGAAGCTCGTAAATTATTAAAAAGGTTAAAACCAGATATTTTATTTTCAAAAGGTGGCTTTGTTACAGTCCCTGTTGTACTTGCAGCAAAAAAATATCATATTCCTGTGATTATCCATGAATCGGATATGACTCCGGGATTGGCAAATAAAATTGCAATTCCTGCTGCCAAAAAGGTATGTGCTAATTTCCCAGAAACCATGAAATACTTACCCCCGGAAAAAGCTGTACTTACCGGAACACCCATCCGTAAAGAACTATTTTCTGGTAACAAGATAAAGGGCTTAGATTTTTGTGGTTTTACCGCTAACAAACCTGTGATTCTTATTATCGGTGGTAGTTCTGGATCCAGAGCCATCAATCAAGTGGTACGGGATATGCTCCCTACATTAATTCGAGACTATCAAATCATACATTTGTGTGGAAAAGGAAATATCGATGAAAAACTAGAAGGTAAAAGCGGATATGTGCAATTTGAATACATTAAGAAGGAGCTCAGTGACTTATTTGCAGCTGCCGACCTTGTGATTTCTAGGGCTGGTGCCAACGCAATTTGCGAACTTCTAGCCCTTCGCAAACCCAACATATTAATACCGCTACCCCAAGGTTCCAGTCGTGGAGACCAAATACTGAATGCAGAATCCTTTGAACGTCAAGGTTACTCCTATGTTCTAAAAGAAGAAGATTTAAGTGTCTCCAGCCTTTATCAATCCATTAAAACTGTAATGGAAAAAAGACAAGAGTTTATACAAGCCATGAATAAAAGTGAATTGAACAATTCCATTGAAACCATTATTCAATTAATTAAAGAAACACAAAAATAGGGGCTAATCATAATTTTTAGATGTTTTAAAGGCTCCTAAAAAAAGAGCTTATGATTGTTAAGTGAAAATGTAAGTCAATAGAAGTAAAAATATAAGACTATAAAAGTAAAAATATAAGACTATAGAAGTAAAAATATAAGACTATAGAAGTAAAAATATAAGACTATAGAAAAGCGTGTGAATTATTATCCATAAAAGACCCTTTTGTCGCCATGAATAATAATCACACGCATTTTTTTAACAAATTTTTTTTGCAATTTCTTCTGCCATAGCTGCTGCCTCTCCATTTTCATATTTTCCTGCTTTCCAGGTCATGGAGACCTTATCATCCTTATACCTAGGAATTAGGTGGATATGATAATGGAATACGGTTTGTCCTGCTACCTCTCCATTATTCTGAAGCATATTCAAACCATCACATTGAAGTTCATCCTGAATTGCCTTTGCAACCTTCTTTGCTACTGCCATAACCTTGCTTGCTGTATGGTCATCCATTTCATATAAATTCTTAAAGTGCTTTTTCGGTAACAGAATGGCATGTCCCTTTGCTGCAGGAGAAATATCCATAATCACTTTAAAATTATCATCTTCATAAATAGTAGCCGATGGTATCTCCCCAGCATTAATTTTACAAAAAACACAATTCTCTTGCATATCAACACCTCCAATTTATTTATTAAAATAATATTGCAAAATTTACCATATATTGATAGTATTCTATTTAAGATATATCTTAATTTCGTTAAGAAGGAGGTAAACCCATGTTTTCAGAATCTGATCATCATATGCGAACGAATCTCATAAAGAATAATCCTGAATTTGAGTGCCTTGTTCAGGAAATTTTAGCAGACCATAAACGAACCACATCCATTTTCGTCCATGAACTCCGTAATCCTTTATCTTTATTAAAGGGCACCCTTCAGTATATCGAAGCAAAACACCCTGAGACAAAAGAATATAAATATTGGAGCCAACTTAAGGAACTCATTGAAGATATGGAACATATGATGACGGATGCTTCTCTTCTAAATAATTTATCAATCATTAACAAGGAAAAGACTGACCTTTATGACCTGATTCAAAATGTAATGAATAGTTTTATGCCTCACGCTTCCAGTCAAAACATTGATTTAAAGCTTATTGTAGAGCCCGGTTGTGAAAAATATTATCGAAATTTCCATTGTGATCCCAATAAATTTAAGCAGGTTTTTTCCAATCTAATAAAGAATGCCTTTGAAGCCACTTCTTCTGGAAATTTCATTCACATAGAATTAGGCCTACTTCCTCAAGAAAATCAAAAGCCCAGTAGTATNATGATGAAAATCAAAGATAATGGTTTCCCNATTCCNCAAGATGAAATTGAAACCATCTTTACTCCATTTGTTACATACAAACAAGGTGGAACAGGCGTTGGTCTTGCTATTGTGAAAAAGGTTATTGATCTACATTATGGAACGATCCAAGTTTCTTCGGATCAGAACTTAACATGCTTTACCATTGTTCTTCCAATATAATTAAAGAATATTAAATTGAAAGATTTGATCAAAGGTTCTCAGGGTTTTGAAATTACCTTTTGCCGTAAGATCCCCTGACATAAATGCGCCTTGGAATGTTATTCGTCCTAAAACCAGTTTGTTCATGGTGGCATGAGTTGTTTTTGCGATAACATCAGCATCTGGTTTTTCACCGTAATAACATTTGAGGCCTTTATTATTGATTTCAACCACTAAGGTCTTTTTTACATCCGTTAAGGTAATAGCATAGGATGCATTAAAATCCTCCAAAGGATGGAAGTTATCCTTTAGATTTTTAATAAAATCCTGACCCCCATCTACTTCCCCTTGATCAAGCATTTCTTTAAACATCTTGGTTAGTTCTTCAATATCTTCTTTTTGCTTTCTAACATAAGTATCGTTGGATACATACATAGACAACTGTTCGCTTTCTTGGGGAGTTAAAATAATAGAACTATTTCTTAATAAATTCTGTTTGATTGCCGTATTGCTAACAGGAAGCATCTTCATTTTCTGATGAATCGTACGATAAAAAGATTCTGCNTTCTTTTCAATAATCTGAGCATAATCTCGATTTGTTTCAAATTCTAGGTGATCTTCCACATATGCGCTTAAGCCATCACAGGGAATTCCCCCTAGCATCTCCCAGGCCTTCACTAAGGTCAGCTCTGCATCTCTCTCTCCATAGGTATTGGCCATTACAACAGGCAACATATATATCTTACCTAACTTTTCCTTGTCCCCATAGAGCCAACAAGCATCCAAAAACAGCTGCATTAGGCCTCCAATCCCCATCCATTCAACCGTTGTAGCCAATATAATCCCGTCTACATCCTTTAAAGTCTTCGGTAACATAGCAATGGAGTTCTTTTCCTCGTATAAATTATATCTAGTTACCTCTACCCTGATTTCCTCCAGGACGGTTGTTAATTTATTAATGACATACAAAGTGGGATCTTCAAGTAATCCTCTTCCACCATAATAAATATTAATCTTCATTTAGTACCCCTCTCCTCCTGGATAAGAATTTATATTTTTCTTAATTTGTTCTTTCCTATGGTTCTTTGGCTTTCGATAAAGCAATACTGCAATCAGCAATCCACCAAGAAAACCACCAATATGAGCTATNTTATCAATGCCAGCGCTGGTGTATCCCCCATAGAGACTAAAGATAACAAATAATACAATTTGCCTAGTGCTAATATCCTCCAAATGCCCTTTATTGACAATTAAGATATAGAGGATAGCACCCACCACGCCAAAAATAGCTCCTGATGCACCAATGGAGAATCCGACATTGCCTTTATACATATTATAACTGATAGAAGAAATGGCTGCAATAATTCCAGAACCAAAATAAATGACCAAATAAATCAGCTTTCCTGCTGCTCTTTCCAGATTATCGCCAATAAAAAACAGTACTATCATGTTATTAAATAAATGCTCAAAGCCTCCATGCATAAACATGGATGTTATGATACGGTAATATTCCCCCTTATTCTTAACGTAATACCATGATAGAGCCCCACTCCTTATCATTTCATCGGTACCTCCAAATAAATGGGAGTAATAAAGAATAATAAAGGCTATAACATTTAGCCCAATCATAATGATATTCATTAAAGTGAACCAAGATAACTTCTTGGAGTTTTTTCTTTGGATAGTAGGATTCCTTCCATAGTCATTACTAAAATTTGCATAGGAATCTGTCCTATATTCACCTAAAGAAAGATTCCGTGCTAAGTTTTCATCAAAAAATGCTTCCTGCCTCATTCCAAGCAGGATATTTTCTATCTCTTCTTTCAGATAATAAAAATTAGAAGCCTGGGTCTCATATATGATTAAACGATTGATATTTAAATCGATAATCCAGTGTATACATCCATCCTCCCTTAAAGTTAGAGATCGCATTTGTAAGGGGTTTTTTGTTATAATCAAATTTAACATACGAATTTTTTGATGACCCAGATTTATAAAATGTGCCCTAATCTTCTTAAGAATATAATCATATTGATCTATGGTTAATTCCTCTCCCCTTTCCAAACGAAAAACAGAGATTAGAATCACCTCATCTTGAACCATCTGATAATAAAAATAAATATTATCTACATTGGAATCCAGCTTTCGAAAGGATAAATCCATTAGCCTATAGGCTAATCTTTCTTCTATCATGATACTACATCCTCTTCATCTCTAATTTTCCCATGCAAAGGAGCGTTCAACGGCCTTTTTCCAGCCCTGAATCAGCTTTTCTCTCTGTTCTACACTCATGTTAGGATGAAATGCTTCCGCTAACGCCCAATTGCTCTTAATCTCATCCTTGTCCTTCCAAAAGCCAACAGCCAATCCTGCTAGATATGCTGCTCCAAGTGCTGTCGTCTCGATACACTCTGGTTTTTGAACTTCTGTGTCTAAAATATCCGCTTGAAACTGTGTCAGGAATCGATTAGCACAAGCACCTCCGTCCACTTTTAAGGATTTCAAACGTATATTGGAATCTTGCTCCATGGCTCGTAAGACATCATGGGTCTGATAAGCAATTGATTCTAAGGTTGCTCTAATGATATGATTTCGGTTGCATCCTCTGGTGATTCCAACCAAAACACCTCTTGCATATTGATCCCAATAAGGAGCTCCTAGTCCAGCAAAGGCAGGAACCAGATATACTCCATGAGTATCCGTAACCTCCAAGGCGTATTTCTCACTTTCAGCGGCATTTCGAATTAACATAAGTTCATCTCTAAGCCATTGAATTGCTGCTCCTGCGACAAAAACACTTCCCTCTAAAGCATACTCTACTTTTGAATCTGTACTAGCTGCTATGGTGGTTAACAAACCATTCTTTGACTCAATAGCCTCATTTCCCGTATTCATCAGTAGGAAGCAACCTGTACCATAGGTATTTTTTACTTCACCACGAGTAAAGCAGCATTGTCCAAAAAGGGCTGCCTGCTGATCCCCTGCTGCTCCTGCAATTGCAATCTCCTCACCAAACAATGTACGATCGGAATAACCATAAAGGCAACTGGAAGGCTTAACTTCTGGTAGCATTGACTTGGGAATCTCTAGTTCATTCCGTATTTTATCATCCCAGTCTAGTTTCTTTATATCAAATAACATGGTTCTGGAAGCATTGGTATAATCCGTTACAAAAGTTTTTCCCTTGGTTAAATTCCAAATCAACCAGGTATCTACTGTTCCAAATAAAAGATTACCTGCCTCGGCTTCTTTTCTAGCACCAGGGACATGATCTAAGATCCATTTAATCTTTGTTCCTGAAAAATAAGCATCTGGAATCAATCCCGTTCTTTCCTTAATATAAGGTTCTAATCCCTTTGCTTTTAGTTGATCTATCAAATCAGAGGTTCTTCGACATTGCCATACAATTGCATTATATATGGGCTGTCCTGTGGTTTTATTCCATACAATGGTCGTTTCCCTCTGATTCGTAATTCCTATTGATGCTATCTCATCCGCACGAATCCCTAATTTAGCCATGGCCTCCGTAGCCACTGAAAATTGAGTTGACCAAATTTCCATAGGATCATGCTCTACCCAGCCTGGTTTTGGGTAAATTTGTGTAAACTCCTTTTGGGCAATTCCCTTCATCCTACCCTGCTTATCAAAAATAATACATCTGGAACTGGTAGTTCCCTGGTCAAGTGCCATTACATACTTTTTCAAAACAATACCCCATTTCCTATAACAAAATCTTCCTATCAAATAAAATGGCATGAGCTTAGCATGCCATTTTATCAATTACTTTATTTTACCACTACTACTCCAAGGATTACAATCCTTATTCCATAATAATCTAAGGGTTTTTGGGGTTTCGCATAATAATTATTCAAGATTCTTATAGACGACAAAGCCTTTCCTAGGCTTTTACAAATTTATATTTAATATTTGCAAAAGTAATTACATCTCCCAAGGAAAGTTCC
>JGI24710J26742_10004554_pt1 | contig 11339 bp, 7 predicted proteins | sample BioPla2DNA2_FD_26742 | JGI IMG/M metagenome (IMG submission 26742) | reverse complement strand
CATGACGACAATGCGCTCTTGTCCGGTGCCGACGTGGGCAAGACCCTCTATGACCCCGCCTGCGGCACCGGCGGCATGCTGTCCGTGGCGGAGGAGTATCTGAAGAAACTCAATTCCTCGGCTAAGCTCATCTGCTTTGGGCAGGAGATCAACGACCAGACCTTTGCCATCTGCAAGGCGGACATGCTCATCAAGGGCAACGACGCAGACTTTATCAAAGACGGCAACACGCTCTCGGACGACCAGTTCCAGGGCCAGACATTCGACTACATCCTCTCCAATCCCCCCTTCGGGCGTGAGTGGAAGAACGAAAGGGACAAGGTGGAGGCCGAGGCCCGGCTGGGCTTTGCCGGGCGCTTCGGTCCGGGCCTTCCCGCCATCGGGGACGGGCAGATGCTGTTCCTTCTGACAGCCATTTCCAAGATGAAGGATCGGAAGGATGGCGGCAGCCGTATAGCAATCATCCACAATGGGTCGCCGCTCTTCACCGGCGACGCGGGCAGCGGCCCCAGCGAGATCCGCAAATATATCCTGGAAAATGACCTCTTGGAGGCCATCGTGGCACTCCCCAACGACATCTTCTACAATACCGGCATCGCCACCTACATCTGGGTGCTCTCGAACAAAAAGGCGGGCACGAAGCGCGAGGGCAAGGTGCAGCTGATCAACGCGAACGGCCTATATGAGAAGCGCCGCAAGTCCCTCGGCAACAAGCGAAACGACATCCCCGCCTCCGCGATTGAGGAGATCACCCGCATTTACGGCGACATGGTGGAAAACGAGATCAGCAAGATCTTCGACAACGCCGACTTCGGCTACACGAAGATCACAATAGAGCGCCCGCTGCGCGATGAGAAGGGCAATATCGTCCTGAAGAAGGGCAAGCCCCAGCCCGACGCGAGCCTCAGGGATACTGAGAACGTGCCGCTGAAGGAGGATATCCGCGCGTATTTCGAGCGGGAGGTGCTGCCCTTCGCGTCGGACGCGTGGATCGATGAGAGCAAGTCCAAGGTGGGCTACGAGATCCCGTTTACCCGCTACTTCTACAAGTATGAGGCCCCGAAGCCTTCCCGCGAGATCATGGCTGAAATCAAAGCCATCGAGGCAGAACTGGATGGCGCACTGGCGGAGGTGTTCGGAGAATGAGGGCGATGAAGGATAGCGGAGTTGCTTGGTTAGGGATGATTCCAGTATCGTGGGACATCAAACCAATCGGTAGTGGATTCACGGAAGTAAAAAATAAAAACATTAACAACTTTCCTCTAGACCCACTCCAGTTTAGGTATGGCAAAATAGTTAAAAAGGAAAAGGTGTGGTCAGGTGAAGAGGCTGAGGACACTTACTCAGCATACAATATTGTTTCACCTGATATGATAATGATTAATGGGTTGAATCTTGAGTTTGATTTCATCACGCAACGCGTTGCGCTTGTAACAGAAGAAGGGATCATAACTTCAACGTATCTCGCGTTAAAGACAAGTAGCAATGTATATCCTTCATATGCGAATTACTTGCTGAAAGCGTATGATGCTTGTAAAGTATTCCATTCACTTGGGCGTGGATTGAGGAAGACTCTTACTTTTTCTGAGCTCAAGAAACAGCCTATGCTTTTCTTAGACTATGAGGAGCAAAAGCGAATTGTCGCTTTCCTCGACGCCAAGTGCGCTCAGATTGACGCCATCATCGAAAAGCAGCAGCAGGTCATTGAAAAGCTGAAAGCTTACAAGCAGTCCGTCATTACCGAAGCCGTCACCAAAGGCCTTGACCTCACGGTGCCCATGAAGGACAGCGGGGTGGAATGGATTGGGATGATACCAGAGAGTTGGTCAATCAGCAAGGTAAAGTACGTTGCGATTTTTAACCCTGCTTGCGATGAGAAGATCGAGCCGGATAGAATTGTGGGCTATGCGCCTATGGATTGTATAAAGAACGGGGTCATGATGCCGCAGGAAATTCAATATTCAAGCGTTAGCTCCGGACTTACTTACTTTGAGAACGACGATGTTGTGATGGCAAAAGTTACTCCTTGTTTTGAGAACGGGAACATCGCAATAGCGTCTGATTTAACCAATGGGTGTGCGTTCGGAAGTTCTGAGCTTTTTGTTTTCAGGTGCCACGGAATTCGCACACGTTTTTTGTTCTACTACTTGCAGAACGATGATTTCAAGCAAGAATGCATATCTACTATGACTGGCACAGGTGGCCTAAAAAGAGTCTCTCCGAGCTATGTCAGAAATAGCTATATCCCTTTGCCGGACGAGATAATTCAGGATGAGATCATCGGCTACTTGGACTCAATGAGTGCCTCGATAAACTCGGCTATCGCAAAAAAGCAAACTATTATCGATAAGCTCACCGACTACAAAAAAACCCTCATCTACGAAGCGGTTACCGGCAAGATGGAGGTATAGGCCATGAGCGACTTTGACTACCGCGAGAAGCGCTTCGAGGACGACATTGAGGCATCCCTCCTGACGGCAGGCGGCTACGATAAGGGCGACCCCGCCGCCTTCGACCGCGCGATTGCGCTAGATCGGGAAACGTTCCTCCGATTCCTCAAAACCAGCCAGCCCAAGGAGTGGGCGCGGTACGAAAAGCTCTACGGCGCGGACAGCGAGCGGCAGGTTGTGGACCGCTTCTGCCGCGAGGTGAAGATGGTGGGGCTTCTGAAAGTGCTGCGCCAGGGCTTCACCGACCGTGGCGTGAAGTTCCGCGCGGTGTTCTGGAAGCCGGAAACCGGGCTGAATGAAAAGAGTGTGGCACAGTACGAGGCGAACATCCTGCACTGTACTCGGCAGCTGCACTACTCGCTGTCCAATGAGAACAGCATCGACATTGTGCTGTTCTTGAACGGTATCCCGGTGGTGAGCATGGAACTGAAGTGCCAGTTTACCGGGCAGAACACCGCAAACGCCATCGCTCAGTACAAGTTTGACCGGGCGGGCAATGACGCCATCTTTGAGTTCAAGAACCGCGTCTTGGTACACTTCGCGGTCGACCTCGAAAACGTGTACATGACCACGCGGCTGATGGGCGACAAGACCTACTTCCTGCCCTTCAACCAGGGTTCAAACGGCGCGGGCAACGTCGGCGGGCGGGGCAATCCTACGCCGGAGCACGGCTACGCGTCGGCCTACCTGTGGGAGAACGTGCTCAAGAAAGACAGGCTGCTCGAAATCCTGCAGAAGTACCTGCACCTTGAAAAGGACAAGAAAACCGGCGCGGAACGCATGATCTTCCCCCGCTATCATCAGCTGGACGTGGTGACGAAGCTGCTCGAGGATGTGAAGGCGAACGGCTCCGGCCATCAATACCTGATCCAGCACAGCGCGGGCAGCGGCAAGTCCAACTCCATCGCGTGGCTGGCGCACCGGCTGTCAGGCCTGCACAATGACCAGGACGAGAAGATCTTCCATTCCGTCATTATCGTCACCGACCGGCGAGTGCTGGATAACCAGCTTCAGGACACGGTGTACCAGTTCGACCATGTGGCGGGCGTCGTTCAGAAGATCGACAAGAATGCCAAGCAGCTGCAGGAAGCCATCGAAGCAGGGGCGGGCATCATCATTACAACGCTGCAGAAGTTTCCGGTGATCTACAAAGAGGTCAAGTCCGGCAAGCGCCGCTTCGCCGTGATTGTGGACGAAGCGCACTCCTCCCAGACGGGTGACGCCGCGAAGAAGTTGAAGCGGGCGCTGGCGGACACCGAGAAGATCCTCGAGGAGTACGCGAAGCAGGAGGGCGAGGAAGAGGCGAACCGCAAGGACGACGAGGACAGGCTCCTCGACGAACTGGCGGCACAGGGTTTCCACGAGAACATGTCGTTCTTCGCGTTCACCGCAACGCCGAAGGAAAAGACCCTCCAGATGTTCGGGCGGAAGGACGAGAACGGCAAGTACCGTCCGTTCCACATCTACTCCATGCGGCAGGCCATCGAGGAAGGCTTCATCTTAGACGTGCTCAAGAACTACATGACATACAACATGTACTTCAGGATTGCGAAGGCCATCCCTGATGATCCGGAACTGGACACGGCGGCGGGCATCCGCGCGATCCGGAAGTTTGAGACGCTGCATCCCCACAACATCGCGCAGAAGACCGCGGTAATGCTGGAGCATTTCCGCAGCGTTACCATGCACAAGATCGACGGACGCGCGAAGGCGATGGTGGTCACCCCGTCCCGGCTGCACGCGGTGCGATATCTCTTGGAGTTCAGGCGGCAGATCGAGGCGAAGGGCTATAAGGACATGGACGTGCTGGTGGCCTTCTCCGGCGAGGTGGAAGACGAAGGGATCACCTATACAGAGGAAAAGCTGAACAAGACCAAGTCTGGCGAGGCGGTGCGGGAGAAGCAGCTGCCGGAGGTGTTCCACACCGACGATTTCGGCATGCTGATCGTCGCCGAGAAGTACCAGACCGGGTTTGACGAACCGCTGCTGCACACCATGTTTGTGGACAAGAAGTTGTCCGGCGTGAAAGCGGTGCAGACGCTCTCCCGCCTCAACCGCACCATGCGGGGCAAGCAGGATACCTTCGTGCTGGACTTTGTGAACACGGCAGAGGAGATCAAGGCTGCCTTCGAGCCGTATTACGAGGAGACGGTGCTGGAGCAGGAAACCGACCCGAACGTGATCTACGACATTAAAAACACGCTGGATGATTACCGCGTGTACCAGCAGCTTGAGATCGACAAGTTCTCTCAGATCTTCTTCACCCGGAAGGAACAGGCTGCGGGCGACCTTGGGGCATTACAGGGCACGCTTAAGCCCGCTGTGGAGCGTTATCTCGCGCTGGAAGAGGATAAGAGGGATCAGTTTAAGACCACCCTGGCACGGTACAACCGCATCTACGCGTTCATAACGCAAGTCTGCCGGATGTTCGATAAGGACATCCACAAGTTCAGCGTATATGCAAAGTTCCTCGCGTTGAGTTTGCCTAAAGGCGACACCGCCATCGAGAACGTGGACGATAAGGTGATGCTGGAATACTACCGACTTGAGAAGGACTTCGAGGGCGGCATCACGCTGGAGGGAACGGACGAGGGCTTCACGCCCATCACCGGCGAGGCGGGACGCAAGGAGAAGAAGAAGGACCCGCTGACCGTCATCATCGAGAAGATCAACGAGAAGTACGGCACCAACTTCACCGAGATGGATAAAGTCCTCCTCCAGATCGAGAACGACTACGCGGCGAGCGATAAGTGGCAGGGATATGCCGCGAACAACGATCGCAAGACGTTTATGCTGCTGTTCGAGAAGGACTTCCCGGAGATGGCCGCCGCCCGATATGAGCAGAACGAGGAGTTCTTCGTCCGGATGTTCAAGGAACCGGAGATGATGAACCAGATCATGCAGGCGGTGGGTGGAGTTTTGTACGAAAGACTAAAAAGGAAAATGAAACTGCTTCGATAACGTGATCCTATTCATAGTTTAAATCGGCCTGAACTACTCTGGAGGGGTCAGAATATGTGGCTTTTTGGTATTCCGCGCAACTACATGGATATGATCGAAAAGATATCCAAGTGCGTATATACGACGTCCCTATTTTTGCTATTTATTCTCTCAAATATCGATCAAGGGTTCAAGGATTTCATGACCAAATTGTCAATGGGCGCAAAGATAGATGTGTTTGGTATTGAACTAAGCATGGCTCTGTTCTACTTGCCGCTAATAGCTTCGCTTTCAGAGCATATTTTCCAATTACACGACAGGATTTCTGATTTATTGAGAATTAGAAAAGCGTATGACAAGAATATAATTGCTCGCAACATTCTTGAGAAAGTCGATATGCACGACAGAAAAATGTGCCTTGACGATGATGAAACAGATGTAATTATGGGAAGAGTATTCTATAAATATGCAAGTTCGACAGATCCTAAAATAGATCCACACATCATATATTTGACATTAAATAAGTGGTGCTGGTTCTGGGTCTTGTTGGATTTAACCATCCTCTTTTTGCTGATTGGTATTGCTTTTCTTTGCGCAAAATGGTCGGTGTTAAATTTGATTCTTCTAGAAGTTATAGTTATACTTATGTTTTTATTAATGTGCGTGTTGCTTAGGCAAATTATATTATGCACCAAAGAAGAAATAAATGAAATATTCTCTGACAACGAAAGAAAAGAACTGATCAGAGGCGATCTAGAAAATGCACTATTTGATTGATGGGTTGTGTGTAGAGTCTGAACTAGCAGCTAGGGCAACGCTGTGTCCAAACAAGCACGTGCTTAAATATATATCAGAAATTCCTGTTTGCTCAGTCGTTCTTGATTATGGTTGCGGAAAAATGAGGCACACAATCCCGTTGTCTAAACAAGTCGCCTGTGTATATGCTGTAGATTCAAAAGAACAGATACATAAAATCCAGACTATAAATGAAATCAGAACGTCTGTATATGAATACTCAAAACAGTACGCAAGTAACATATTCGTATACGATGCAAAATGCAGCGAATGGAAAAATGTTAAATACGATAGGGTTTTACTAACAAACGTACTATCAGCCGTGCCATTTTATGATACAAGAATTGACATACTTGAAAACATATATTCTGTTCTTAAGGATGATGGAGAGGTGCTTATAACCACCCAATACAGAAACTCTGATTATAGTAAATATAAATTTAGAACGAGCTGCCAGCGGTATTATGATGGATGGTTAATGCGTAGAAGCGAATCTAAATATGCATTTTATGGTCTTGTAACGCCAGAAAGTATTGTAGAATTATGTAGTGCTGTAGGCCTTGTCGTTTCTGGTATTAAAAAATCCGATGGAAGTGTGTATGTAAAGGCATCGCATTAATTATATTCTCATTAATAACAAACGTGCCTTTCTTAAGCAAAGTGACGCTTGATATTGTGATTTATAGGTGAGAAGAATGTACGAAAAACCCGTTTGGCAGATGGTCAAAGAAGCCGTAACCGCAATTGGCGGCAGCTCTGTTTCGAACGCGCAAATCAGAGATTACATTTTCGACCACTATGGCGCAGTCAATCAGGGCACAATAAATGCCCAGATTATCGTTTGCTGTGTGAACAGGCAGAGCCGCATAAACTTTCCAGAGAACCATAAGCCGCGCACTGCTGATGGACAGTATGATTTCCTTTATTACGTTGACAGAGGACTAGTTACACTTTACGATCCAGATCGACATGGAAAGTGGGAGATCGCCCTCCAGGATGGAAAGCCTGTTGTACGAAGAATCGATAGTAGTTCAAGCGCGAATATACCTTCCAAGTTGGAAAATGAACCGACGGCCATAGCTCATACCTCTCAACGAAGAGACCGTCTCAATCATGACATTGAGAGCCCGAACAGAGATATAGTCAAGCGATATCTAGAGAAGTGGGAAACTCTGGAAAATTACACGGCGCAGGAGCGGGCTCTAAACAGGCTATTCGGGGATATTTGTCCGCAAAATACTAAACTCGAAGATGTACTCATAAAGGTAGCGACATTAAATGCGTTCTACAGCACAAACATCTACAATGTCTTTCAAGTAGCTCGACATATCGTGAAACTCAATATTGATGAACGCCTTAGACGGGGTGATGAATCGCTTGTAATGGATATTGCCTCCGGCCACGGCGTCGTACATGGAAAAAGCGGAAAAGAACTCAGCTTCTATTCGTTTGCCACTAAATACTGCAGTCACCACAACCCCGAGGCGTATCCAATCTACGATAGCTTTGTAGAAGAATTTTTGGTCTATCTGAGTAAAGTGGACAGTTTTGCAGTCTTTCGAAGGGAAGATCTCCGTGATATCACAATTTTCAAGCGCGTCCTCATGAAGCTACGTGACTTCTACGGTCTACAAGAGTTCAGCCTAAAGCAGATTGATCAGTACTTGTGGCAATATGGGAAAGAGAAATTTCCCAAATCATACGGACGGAAGAAGGTCAGGAACGAGAATGAAATAGATGAACGCTGATAACATCTTCTGCTAATACGACAGCCACGTCTACATCCGTAGCAACATTGGTTAAGTCCATGGACAATAAACTCCACAACTGGCAGGGGCAAATACAGATGACCATGACTGACATCAAAAAGTAACGTTAGGGCTGTCTGACGGAACAGCCCTAACACAGATAATACCTATCAGATCCCCACCGCCTTTCTGAGCATATCATCAATCTCCCCTTCGAAAAAGCCAATGTATCTGTTGTAGGTGATTTCCACACTGGCATGTCCCAGGAGCTTTGAGATAATCTTCACCTCTACACCCCGGGCGTACAGGTTGCTGGCGAAGGTATGCCGGAGCGCATGCAACCCCCGACACTCCACATCTGCAGCCTCGCAGGCCTTTTCCATCGTCGCCAGGAGGTTTCGGTAGCTCAGGTGCTTACCCGTTTGGGTGGCGAACACATAGGGGCAGCCGGGAACCGCCTGCTGTTTCAAGTGGCGGACAGCTTCCAATGCACGGCTGTTGAGCGGAATCGTCCGCCTGCCAGAAGCTGTTTTCGTGGTGTGCTGGACGATGTTCTTCCCGTCTACCCGCACCATGTTTTTCGTGACCTTCAGTGTCCGGTTTTCCTCGTCTATGTCACTCCATTCCAGCGCCAAAGCCTCACCCGCACGGAGCCCCGTCTCCAGAATCAATACGCATCCCCAGCCATAGCGGAGGCGAGGTCTGCCGTTCTTCTCTTCTGTGAACGCGGACACCAGTTTCTCCTGGTCCTCCTTCTCGTAAGGATTGACCACCTTGGTATTGTGGGTCATGGGCGGCATCTGTACACCCAGCATGGGATTACGCGGGATCACGTCGGTCAACAACGCATGTTCAAAGATCTGGCTCAGGAGCAGCTTCTGCTTCTTGATGGTCGAGGCGCTCATGGATTCCAGTCGGTTGATGTACCGCTGAACGTGTTCCAGGCGAATCTCCCTAATGTCCATATGGGCGAGCACATCTTCACAGAGCAGCTTCAGACAGAACTGATACCTTTCGTAGGAGCTGGGCCGGATCTTTCCCTTCTTGAACGTCTCCAGCCAGTGCAGCGCGTAATTCGCCAGCAGCATGCCCTCGTCCGGTAAGGATGAAGGTGAGTACGAGTTTTTTTGCGGCGTTGCTTTACAACCGATCACTGGATTGCCGCTACCACGGGTTACCTCTGCATCGCAGTCTTTGGAGCAGGCTACAGTCGGCAGAAGCGCTTGGAAGCGTGCAATGACTTCCTCCTCTGTCCTGCAGGTGATGAACTTCCGCTTCCCATCAACATCACGGTAGCCAGCCTGATACCGCCCGTCGGAGCGCTTCGTGATTTTTCCAAGCTTCAGATGGACGATAGACACTTTCTTCCCTCCAGAGCCTTTGTTGCCATCAGAATGGCCAGTGACATAGTAGATCGTTCGGACCATGGATTCACCCCTGGTTCGGCGTAGTTTCTGCGTTTGTTCTTGATTGCTATTGCGTCTTTTCCGGATTCTCGGGTGCTCTCGCGGGCAGAGGGGATGAATGGCCGCATTTTCGCAGTCATTCGGATACCCCCCCCTTCCAGTTTCCCGACCGGTCGCGCGACACTCCGCAACGCTCCGCAGGGAAAAGTGCCAGAGATTTGACCCCCCTCCCCCATCGACTTAAGTGCTGAGCGTCGTTCTTCACAACAGAGCACCGCTCCCCGCTTACTGGAATGTCGTAATAGTGATTGAGCCGCGATTCAACATCCAGTGTCTGCAACCTGCCGATTAGTCCAACTGGTTCTAATGTAATCCATGTCAATAAGTTCATAGGTGATGCGCAGCGGCGAGAGGCTGGCTGACGGTCCGTTCGTGCAAATCTCCTCAAGCTCTTCAAAGGTATAATCGCCGTGGAGAAAAGCGATCAGCATTGGTTTACATCCCTGAGCTTCAAGGCGTCTGCAGATTGCCGCTACTGCCTGGCGCCGGTATTGGCGCCCTGCATCCACCTGAAAAGATCTGTGCCAAGCGACTCCAGCGGAATCCACATAGTCAACCAGAAAACTCAACATCCTGATTCCTCCGTTCATCCATATGTATTGTGGGGTGTTGGAAAGCAAGGTGTGGCACGAGCGGGCATTCAACTTCGCCACTTCTTGCGCACGCAGGAGAGAGCGCTCGAAAAACGGGTAGATCATCCTGAACCACAGAAGGTGACGGATGTGACAGCTGTGACAGCTGATTTCAAAATTCTCCTTATTAAAAATCTCGATTTTTACCATAGAAATTTTTATGTTTTAGCTGTCACAGCCGTCACATCATCCTTTCCAGGGAACATAGCTGCGTTCCGACTGCCAGTTCACTCGCAAATCAAGTCCGTGCCACATCGTGCCGGTTCTTGTCTTTTGCCTGATAAATCCCCGCTTCTCGAGCTCCATGGCAAAATCGTTGTTCCGTCGGACATATTCCCCATCCTCACTCGCACGCGTGGAGTAGGCCCGGTACAGAGCACTGCCGCTGCACTTCCTCCCCGGCTCGATGATGCAGCACTCATCGAGAAATTGCCCAAGCCAGTCGTTTTGCTCAAAATACTGCGCTGTCGCTTCCTCAACGGCGTGGCAATGCCTCAGCTGGAAGCCGTTCGCGATGAACATCCGTGCGCCCTCAATCATCCAGGATAGAATCGCCCCACCTGCATTTTCGAAAAGATACTGCGCGTAATTCTTCCGTTCCGAAGCCGACGAGATTACTGCATTAAACGGGACAACCTTGATTCGGCGCCGTGTACCGTTGTCCGTTGATCCAAGCCGGGGCATATGGTTTGTGTACAGAACCGTTGAATGGGTAGGTGTAAAGGTTTCAGGATCGAAGTATTTCCGCTCAGCGGTGATGGGGTCGGTCGAGGTCAGGCGCTTCAACACACTGGTCGAAAGCCGTTTCCCCTCTTCCAACTCGCCAGCTACAATGAACCGCTTCCCTTTGAGTGTAGCGAGGTCGGCTCCAGCGTTCCGCTTGTCGGTGGTGAGGACTTCGGGGTTGATCGTCCCGGCGTACCCAGGCCCCAGTACAGCCAACTGCGCGTTATAGACCGAGCTTTTTCCGTTTCGACCGCCACCCAACGCAATCAACAGGTTTTCGCAGTACACACGCCCCACAAGCGCCATGCCCGCCGCTTCCTGATGAAAGCGCATCAGATCGGGATCATCATCGGTGATGGTGCGCAAGTGATCGTACCAAAGCTCGGCGCCCTGATCGCTGGGCGACACCGCTGTGATGGCTGTGCAGTACGCCGAAGCGTCGTGCGGCGTCACTTCGCCGGTTTTCAAGTTGACTATTCCGGCCGGGGTGTTCAACAGGAACGGGTCGGCGTTGAGCCTGTCGCCGTGGATCAGGAGCGCGGGCTTTGATAATGAAACAAACGCCTCGATACGCTGCCTGCT
>JGI24710J26742_10004550_pt1 | contig 11348 bp, 11 predicted proteins | sample BioPla2DNA2_FD_26742 | JGI IMG/M metagenome (IMG submission 26742) | reverse complement strand
ATTATTTTCGATTTATCGACGAACCGATTCCGCCAACGAACAATCCGGCGGAACAAACGATTCGCAAAGTCGTGATCGCTCGCAAAATATCGCAAGGAACGCGGAGCGATTGGGGAGCCCGTTAGCTTGAACGCTTTTGGAGCATCGAAACCACCTTCAACAACACGGACAAAACCTCCTCGACTTTATGACGCGAACGTTCGCAATTTATCTGAAAGGCGCAAACGCGTCTGCGTCGGTCATTTCTTGAAGACTGACCAATTTCTCGCGAACGGTTACAAAGAATTTAAGAGCCTGTGTTCAGTAACGTTTTAGTAATGTATGTAAGTGAGAGATGATGAACATATTTTCCGCATATGCTATCTTGATTTCAAAATCTTTGGATAGTCTACGCGAATGATTCGCCCAACCGAATGTTCGCTCAACCTTCCAGCGCATCGCCAACACCTCAAATTCAGGCTTAATCCGTTTGGAGACGTCGACGCCAAGTCCAAGTTCGACAAAAACCGCGTTTTCAAAGGATTTGCGATAACCGTCGTCTCCGCAAAAACGCACAAGAGTCGGATACTTTTGGCACGCCTTTCGCGCAGGACCTGTCCCCGATTTTGTATCATGAATGTTTGCTGCATGAACCGTTATCGCGAGCAAATTCCCCATTGTGTCGACGACAATGTGTCGCTTACGACCTTTGATTTTTTTTTCCTCCGTCGAATCCCCGTTCCTGAGACGACGAAGTGGTCTTTACGCTTTGGGAATCGATGATCCCGTAGGTTGGAGTCGGCTTGCGACCTCCTTCCTTACGTGTTTTTTGTACCAAAATATCCATCGCCTGCTCCCATTTTTCGTTGATGACAGCGCGGCGATAGAATGACCAAACAGTGGAGTAAGGCGGAAAATCGTTCGGCAAAAACCTCCATTGACAGCCAGTTTTGACCAGATACAACACCGCATTGACTAAATCGCGTTTGCTATGTTTGACAAAATTTTTTCCGCGTTTCGTTTGAAAAACGGGTTCGATCAGTTGCCATTGACTGTCGGTTAAATCAGTACTGTAACTCATTCGATTGCCTTTGTCTATACCTTTCGGAGTAATGTATACTTTCGGGGTATAAATCGGCAATCTGTTAATTTTTATTCACTGAATACATATTCTAAAGAACGAACAAATGGATCAAAGCGCAGTACTGAATTGTCGGAATAGACAACAGAAACCACAGAAGTCAACATATTCTGCTCGACGTCCCCGTTCTTTTCTCGATGCGTTTCCACACTTGCTTGCCCCTCTGGCATTAGCGTTTCTTTCATGTTTTCTTCCATGGAAGAAAAGGTAATTGGCAATGCAAAAAGAGGTTTTAAACTATTCTCAACAGAGGAAATCTTTTCCTCAGAACATCTTACAATATCGGCAACAGAAAAGACCAAACTGTTATAGCCGCTATGTTTTTCCAAATCAACAGACTTTTCCAAATCGATAGACCGAAGGTGGGCCTCGTCCGAAGTTGTTGCCTGAGTTTTTACAAATATATTTGGCGCGTCGATGGGTTTAAAAGAAGAGCTAAGCCAATAGCCCCCCCCGCTCAGTCCTAGAAAAATCAAGATGCTGGGAACCACAAAACGTACAAAAACATTATTATTTACATAAGCAGAAGAACGTCGCCTTGAAGCGTGTAAAGGCGCCTCGAAAGTTTCCTCACGCAGAAACTCGTCAAGATCGTCTTGAAGTCTTTTGACCAGCACGTCTTCCCAATCTTCAGTCTCTGCGACTCTTAAAAAGCGTTTTTGCAGTTTCATCTTATTACCAACTATAAATCACATATCTATTGTGTGTAATACTTAGCACATAATTGCCCAAACTAACTCCAATTTAAAAAAGAGTTCAATCGATTATACGCAAATGTTTTGCTAGTTTCTTACGGACCCTTGATAAAATTACGCGAACAGTTCCAATCCGTCTGTTAAATTTGGACGCTACCTGCTCATCTGACGATTCATCAACATATTTCATCCAGAGCATCTGAAATTCTTCGTGAGATAAAATCTCTTTTGCCACTCGCCATATGTTTTTGTTTTCCTCTGCACGAATAACCTGCTCTTCCGGCGTACGATTCTCAAATGAAACGCCGTTTAGCCTCTTCTCCTTTCCATTAAAAAAACACGTTTCGGCGGCGTCTCCCTCGCCTTGACCATTCGTGTCAACGTCATATGAAACTGCCTTCCAAAGCGGAAGCTTATTTCGACGTGAATAATCGACCAACCTATTGTAAGCAATACGATACAGCCATTGAGGCAAAAAACTCCCGTCGCTCAAATCCGGGAGAGCAATTAAAGCGCGCACCAGCGTCTCTTGTGTTATCTCCTCGGCTAGCTCTTCAGAATGCAAGCGTTGAAGGAGAAAATTAACAATCCGCGCGCGATAACGTCGATCTATTTCATCAAAAGCCTCGCTATCGCCGGATTGAAATCGTTTAACTAAAGAAGCGTCGTCTTTAAAACTTGCGCTCATTTCCCAGACTGTATTGTGTTCCCAACAATTAACACAACAATACTACCTCTATACAAGAGCGAGTCCGCTTTCCAACGAACTCGCTCATAGCAACCGTTTAAAAAACGTCGCGTCAACGCTCCGTCATAGCGGTCCAAGCCAACTTTGCAACTTTCGTCATCAACTCAATGTTGACAGGCAAGGAAGCCATAATTTCCGTGGCGTTTTCTTCATAAGTGATTTCGATCTGTTCGATAAACTCCAACCCCAGCAAGGCTTCTTTCGGAAGGTCGGTAGTATTTTTTGCCTTCAATTTAATGAACGCCAAGCCGCCGTTAGCAAGATCAGTTAGGGTCTGTGCAGTTTCAGAATCGGCCGTCTCTAATTTCGAAGAAAGGCAAACCCCATCTTCGATCCCCTTAGCTTGGAATGTGTATGATTTAGTCTTTTTGAGCAAGTCGCAAGCAGTTTTGGTATTTGGATCGTCGTCGCCCTGTTTCTCTATTTCAGCAGCAACCTTCTCAAAAAGGCCCGCAGAGACAGTATAGTCGACAAAAAGAGTTCCGTCGAGACGTTCTGCAACAAAAGCGTTGGTTTCCTGGAAACGTGCAAGCTTCTTTTCTACGCCTTCTTTAGAAGCAAAAACGACCACATACTTGTCCATATCTTTAATCTTTGTGCCGCCGAAGTAGATAGTGGCTTTCAGTTCGCCGCTCTCCTTTACAAGCAATTTGCCGACGAGTTCTTTGTCATTTTGTTTGACGATTTCTAATTCTTCGCCTTCTTTAAACAATTTCTTGACGTCCAATGGCGAAGGATTTTCATTTAGAATGTAGGTCAAGGAAAGACCATTGGCAATATCGACAGGTTCCTTGACTTCTTCCGGAATATCAAGCGCCAGAACGACCCCGTCAACATACGTGAAATAGCATACAAACGCGGATTCCGAAAAAGATTCTTTTTGAGCGGCGTCGCGAATAAAGGAGGCAAAATAATCACAACGCTCCTTCTGAGATTCGTCATTTTCAACGGCTTCGGCGAAGGCTCGATCGGTCTTCTCAAAGACAGCCGTCAAAGCGCTCTGAGCTTCATCACACCCCCAAACTTTCTGAATAGCAGGAAGTTTGGCAAGAGTCGAAGGAGACGAGTAAAGAACCACTTCATCGTCTGAGAAAGGACAAAGATTTGCGTCCTGGGCATACAAAGAGCCAGCGCTCAACCCCAAAACAACCATGCCGAGGACTAGCAACGTACGAATTTTTTTGACAAAGGTCAATTTCATTATTCACTCCCATAAGTAAAGTAAGTTGTAACAAGCAAAGAGCGCCTTCTCATCATTGGGCTTGACGCAGGCTTTCACTATAACTAATAACGTTTCATGTATTGAAACATTACAAATAATTCTGAGAAATTTCCATGTATTATTCGAAAATCGATACGCTGTTTCGCTGATTTTATTAGACGTCTACCTTTCTGTCAGCGAAGGCAACCAACATATGGTCCGTTTGATTCTGCTTGAACCTCGGAGAGATTTATTGTATAATGAACCCGCTTTGAGACGTATTTTCCGAACTTAATCAGCATTGTTTCTAGACACATTGTTTCCACCATTCTGTCGAGCGACGAACAGTTTTAAACCTATGTCAACACCTTATTTCTTTGATTTGGAACTTAGACGTTCTATTGAAAGCTTATTGCTTCCCGATATCCGGACGCCAGGCCAATACATTGGCGGAGAAGTTGGACAGATTGTTAAGCCTGCAGAATCAGTCGATTCACGAATGTGTTTTTGTTTCCCGGACGTGTATTCAATCGGTATGTCAAATGTAGCTCTCGCTGTTTTGTATGACATTGTCAATTCGAGAGAAGATTTGTCGTGTGAACGCGCATTTTGTCCGAGTCCGGATTTTGAAGAATTACTTCGATCCCAAAACCTGCCCCTATACTCCTTAGAGACATTCACGCCATTAAACGCTTTTGAACTTATCTCCTTCACACTCCAATACGAATTGTGTTATACAAGCGTATTAACAATGTTGGATCTTGGTCGGATCCCAATTAATCGCACTGCACGGGGTATGGATACGCCACTAATCGTCGCGGGAGGACCGGCTTCATGCAATCCAGAACCTCTTTCAGATTTTATCGACGTTTTCCTGCTTGGAGACGGGGAAGAGTCGCTTCCGAATCTTCTCGGATTCTGGGGAGAACTCCGAAAACGCTCAGGTTGCAATCCTGTGCCTCACTCAAAAAACGGACGCTTTGAACAACCAGCAACTAGCTTAGAACGGTCGCGCGCGCTGCGACGCGAAGCGCTTCTTGAAGTTGCAAAAAAATTCCCCTGCGCTTATGTGCCTGAGTTTTATTCTGTTGAAATCGACGCTCTGGGTCGGGCTCGCCGTCCCCGTCCAAATCAAAACGACGTTCCCGAATACGTTCATTCGGCAATCGTTCCGGATTTAGACGCATTCCCCCCGCCTAAACGCCCTATAATTCCCCTCATCGAAAGCGTTCAGGATCGCATCTCAGTCGAAATTATGCGCGGCTGTCCGCAAAAATGCCGTTTCTGTCAAAGTACGCAGTTAAAACGGCCCATTCGTACTCGTTCTGTCGATCTGATAATTTCTACCATCCAAGAAGCTTGCGCTAATACAGGCGTCGACGAAGCAACGCTTCTGTCCCTTTCCTCAAGCGAGTATCCCAAGTTTGAGGAAGCGCTACAAAGAATCCAAGACGTTTTGTGTCCGAAGGGAATCACGCTTTCTGTTCCAAGTCTTCGCGTCAATCACCAACTGAGCGCAGTCGTTCAAGGGCTAACGACCGAGCGCACATCTAGTTTAACAGTTGCTCCGGAAGCTGCAAAAGATGAAATGCGCCGCCGTATTGCAAAACGTGTTACTAACGAAAATCTTTTCAACGGCTGCAAAACTGCTTTTGAAAGTGGATTTTCCAGAATCAAGATGTATTTTATGTGCGGTTTTCCGCATGAAACGCCTGAAGACCTCACTGGGATAGTCGAACTTGCAAATCAGATTTGTCAGCTTGGTAAAGAGACGCGAAATAAATGGCCGCAAGTTGTGGCTAACGTTTCGAATTTTGTTCCGAAGCCCCATACGCCGCTGCAATGGGAGGGAATGAAAACGCGAGAGTACTTTACCGACGCGCATCGACTTTTAAAACAAACACGTCGTGAACGTTCCGTTGACGTTAAGTATCATGATTTAAACATAAGCTTACTTGAAGGGTTGCTAACCCGAGGAGATCGACGACTTGGAAAAGTCGTCGAAACAGCATGGCGGCTTGGAGCTCGACTTGATCCCTGGTGCGAACATTTTAAGCCCGAAATCTGGCACGAGGCTCTTACTCAACATAACGTTAACGTCAACCTCGTCTCGCATACACCCTATCCGACTGCCGCTGAACTTCCATGGGATCACGTCTTACTCTTCAATGATAAGGAAAAATTGTTGGAAGAATATGAGCTGAGTCGACAGTGTAAAATAACGCAGCTTCACTAGAAGCAACCTTACGGCTTCCAATTATGAATATACGAGTCGCCTATACCAAATAGGAACTGAACGATGACAAAATTTTGTGAATCGAGACGAAGTTTCTTGCAAACTTCATTCGCAGCTGGAACGGCAGCAGCATACTTTTTCCAAGACGGCAATCTTAGAGCCCTAGAAGAGCAGTCAAGGCGCTCTGAGGAGGTATTTTCTGAAACGACCTTTTCATTAGACGGCCGCAGAGTAAGGTTCTATTCTAAGGCAATTACTGAGCCTGTCAAAATTTTACAATTCTCTGACACACACCTTTATCTTGACGACGAACGAGGCGAAAAGTATAGAGATTATTCTAGTCGCATGGCGAAAGCGTATAACTCAACGCGGAATTATAAAAATGATGCAGCGACTAATCCCATCGAAATGTTCAACCAAATAATTGACGAGGCGAACTCGCAGAATCTTGACGCGATTGCGATGACTGGAGATATTGTCAGCTTTCCGTCTGCAGCTGGCGTTGATTTTATCCTGGAACGTCTCAGCAAGTTATCGACTCCTTCATACTACATTGCAGGGAATCATGACTGGCATTTTGAAGGACTTCCTGGCTCAAGTCGAGATTTGCGCGACGAATGGATTGAAAAGCGTCTTAAACCTCTTTATCCTTCGGGCGTCAACCCATTGGCGTATGCTGTGAAAGTTAAAGGGGTCAAATTAATTTTTGTCGACGACTCTACTTACGAGATCATGCCTGAACAACTTGAATTTATTAAAAAAGAGTTATCATCCATGGAGCCTTCCATACTGTTTATGCACATTCCTCTTTATGCTCCTGGTAGATCTGTTGGTTTTGGCGTTGGACATCCAAACTGGAACGCGTCAACTGACGGCAATTACAAAATTGAACGAAGACCCCAGTGGCCAGCAGAAGGACACACGGAAACGACCTACGCTTTTCGTCAAGAAGCGCTAAAGGCTGTCAATGTGCTGGGCGTGTTCGCAGGTCATATCCATGTTCAGTCCCTTGATATTTGCCAGGGCAAACCTCTCCTTGTTGCTCCTGCCGGCATAGACGGCTCAGCAATCACCATAGAAGTATTGCCAATGTGAATGTTTCGTGATAGATTAGAGGGACAACAGTAGCGTTTGCACTGATTTTAACAAGCAAAACACATAGTCGTCAGGAAATATTCAAAATATAGATATTATTTTGAAACTTTCACTAGAAAAAGTTGTGCTCTGACGTTAAAATGGATGTGGCGTCAAGGTGGGGTTTGCATTCGATATGAATTTTAACACTTGTCAAAATCGTTATATTCGATTTTTCGGACGACGTTTTTGTTAATTCATGCCGTTTTTGACGCAAAACTTTCCCCAAGGACGTCAAATATGATTATACTGGAGCAACGTGTGCGCGGCTAACGTCTGCATATGCTAGGAGGGTAGCTCGTATGCGCTGATATGCCGGTAAATTATTGCAGATCGTTTGCGTCAAGATAAGCCAAAGCGTTAGAACCTTGGTACTTTTCGGTTGAACAAGAGAGGTTCTTTCGATTAAAGGAGACGTTCCCTTATGAACTTGGTAAGTAAAATTTTTGTAGGTATTATTGCGTTGATGAGCGTCGTTTGTCTCACGCTCAGCGTTGTTTCGTACGCGGCGCACCATAATTATAAGGATAGGAACGTTGCCCTTACCGAACAACTCAATAAGGCAAAAGACGAGTCTCAGAAGCTGACTGCGCAGAAAGCGGAATTAGCCAAGAAGATTGAGGACGAAAAGCAAAGCTACGTCAGTATGATTGCTGCATTGCGAACAAAGACTGTTGATCTTCAAACAGAAAACTCTGCGTTGAAAGCTGATCTTGACAAGCTTAACGAGGATCTTGCTGAGCGTAACGACGCGGTTGTTGCTAACACGAAATACATTACCGATATTCATCAGCAACTTGGCAACGCTTCCGACGAGTTGAAAAAGGCGCAAGAACTCCGTGCTAACTATCTTCGCGACCTCGCTAAAACGATGGAAAAATTGCACGAGTTGTCTGCCGTCTATGGAGATCTTCAGGATCAAAATCAGGAACTTGTCAAGTCTTATGACGACGCTCTCACCGTTCTTAACCAGAATGGACTTTCAGCTGACGCTAGTAAATATGGCGATTTGCCACGATACCCCGTTCAAGGAACTATTGAAACAGTTGAAGAAGGAGTCGATGGTCTTTTGATGATTTCGATCGGTTCTGACGATGGATTGAGCGAACATAATAAACTTGACGTAAGACGCGGCGATTCTTATCTTGGAAGAGTCGAAGTGATCACCCTTGAGCCTAACCGCGCGGTCTGCAGGGTTCTGCCTGAATATCGTCAAGGCGTAATGCAAAAAGGCGACGACGTCTATTCCCAAAAGCTCAACTGAGTGAATTTTAGCTATGCGGTATTTTCCTAAAGCTAATTAGTTTTTGAAACAGGAGAGCAATTATGGCTGCTCGTAAAGGCACAACTGGAAAAGGTAAAAAGGAAAAGGTTTCAAAGGCTCCGAAACAGAAAAAGCCAAAGAAGAGTAAGAAAACGAACGATATGCCTGATCCCTCTTTGCCTCTTGACGGTGGCTTTGCGTCCAACCCGATCACTAAAAAGACAAAAGTTAAGGCTCCTCGTGTTGCGGCTGGAAAAGACGTCTATACCTTGGTTCTTTTACTGAGTTTTATCTTCTTCATTGCCGCAGTTGTTTTCCTTTATTTAGACATGGCGTCATATAAATGACGCTGTGAGTTGGCGTCGATAACATAGAGCCGTAACGCATCAGTTACGGCTCTTTTTTAATATATCGTTCAACCTTTTCGGCTTGATATATTAGGCGTCATGCTCGTGGCAGCGGTTCACAGCAAAAACCATCCCTATCGTCCTTTGAAATGAGATAAAACTTTTTCTCTTTCCATTTGTGCGCTTTTAAAAAAGTGAAAAGGTTTTACAATATAGGAGCGCGACTAACGCCTTCCTTTTCAAGGTTTCTTATGTTGCCCTTCATCCCGAAAAAGCATATTATGAATTTGCGTTTGCGGAAATTGAAGTAGTTTTTAAGTTGCAATTTTTCTCAACATTGCTTTTACAAGGATTTGTTATGGATAGCCGGACGTTGATTCTCGACACGATTAGAAAAGCTCTTTCTGATGTTGATAAGACGAAATTATCGGAGCCTGAAATGCCAGTTATCTGGGAACGCCAAGGGCTGTCCAAAGCGGAAATGGCAGAAACGTTTGTGAATAATCTCAGAGCCGTCGCAGGGGAAGCGATTATTTGTGCCGACGCCAAAGCGGCCGTAGAGGAAATTTCTAAAAGTCTTCGCGAACTTGCACGTCATTCTCAGAACTCGGACTCACATCAACTTGGAGTATATCGTTCTGAATTAACAGATTCCATCCTTGNTGATATTAAGGCTTGCCTTCAAGACTGGTCGCTTGTTTTTGCTCCTGAAAATCCGGACGCCGATCCCAAAATATATGAGCCTATGACAGCAAGCTTGGTTTCTCCGTTTCTACTCCTTGCTGATACAGGGTCGTGCGCCATTGAAGCGCAAAACCCCTTTGATCGTTTTTTATGCTACCTTTCGCCAGCGTGTTTGATTCTCGCAAAGGCAAGTCAACTTCGTGAGCATTTACCTGACGCTTGGAACGAAATTGAAGCAAAAATGAAGAATCCAAATCAGAGGGGAGAAATAGCGCTTGTCACGGGACCCAGCAGAACAGCTGACATTGAAAAGAAACTAGTATTAGGCGTTCATGGTCCTCAAAAGTTACTTGTGTTTATTATCAACGATTGATTTCTAAACTAAAGTATGAAAATCGGAGGTTTTGGCAGGGCCTTAGACTCTGAACTACTAGACTCTATTGCTCCTCAAAAGAAATCTTCTCACACCCCTTCCTTTTGCTTAACGCGTTCTGTTGTTTTTTGCTTAAACAACTCACTTTTGTTTCCGCCGAACTAACTTAAAGTAGAAAAAGAAGAAGTAGTAAGAATCATGAAATCAACCGACGTCGCCATACACAGAATCGTTCTTTCGGATTTTGAAGAAAATGCATATATCGTTTCGCTAAAAGGTTCTTCCGATTGTGTTATCGTTGATCCTGGCCTCCAACCAGAGGAATTGATTGAGTATCTCCATGCGCAGAGTCTTACGCCTCGGGCAATTCTAATCACTCACGGTCACTGGGATCATATTGGCGGCGTCTCCGCTGTCAAGTCAAAATGGCCGGACGCACCCATCGTGATTGGAAAAAACGAACGCAAAAAACTTACAGACCCATTTGCAAATCTTTCTGCTCCCTTTGGCTTCCCCCAAACAACCTATGATTCAGATAAAACNTTAGAAGATGGCGAAACTTTTGAGGCAGCCGGAATCCGTTTTAAAGCGCTGGAAATTCCAGGTCACTCACGAGGTCATCTTGTTTACCTAATAGAGGCGGAGGATCGTACGTTCGCATTTTGCGGCGACGTCATTTTTTCTGGCAGCATTGGCAGAACAGATTTTCCAGACGGCGATATGCCGACGTTATTGAATGGAATTTTCGAAAAGATATTTACCTTGCCAGACGATTCGCTCCTCCTAACGGGACATGGTCCTAGCACAACAGTCATTGCAGAAAAACGATCTAATCCTTTTTTACAACGATGATTTTACAGTAATGCAAAGACCTGTGCATTTTATCGTTTATCCCCCACGTCAATTTTTACTGTAGTTATTAAACTTGCCTTTATCTTTTGACAGATCGACAGGTTTTGCATCCGCACCGCCTGTCGACAATACTCAATTTCCAGCATATCAGAATTAGTTCTTGTCAGTGTGTTTTTAACAATCGCAAGTCGAATTTGTGCAACAGCATTTGGAGATTACTATGGCGCCACACTTTATATTTGAGATGAATCGCGTGACCAAGCGATTTGGAGAAAAGGTTATTCTTCAAGACATTAGTCTTTCGTTTTATTACGGGGCAAAAATTGGCGTGGTCGGAGAAAACGGCGCTGGCAAATCTACGTTATTAAGGATAATAGCACAAATTGACAAAGACATTGACGGCGAGGTCAAATTTGCCAAGGGAATGACCATAAAATATGTCGCTCAGGAACCTGAACTCGACTTGGACGCAACTGTACGTGAAAACCTATTGTATGCTGTCGCACCAATTCAAGCCAAACTTAGTCGCTTTAATGAAATTTCTATGGCGCTCGGCGACCCCGACCAAGCTGATAATTTCGATAAACTGATGGAGGAAATGGGAACCCTTCAAGAAGAAATTGACCACATTGAAGGTTGGGAAATCGACCGAAAAATAGACGTCGCCGCCAACGCCTTGATTCTTCCGCCTGAC
>JGI24710J26742_10004549_pt1 | contig 11349 bp, 11 predicted proteins | sample BioPla2DNA2_FD_26742 | JGI IMG/M metagenome (IMG submission 26742) | reverse complement strand
TTCACAGGATTATCTCAAGCTATAATTAAATAAAACACAGTCTGCTTGACGGAGAGACTGTGTTTTGAATTATTTTATTCTTTTTACTTCTTGAAAAATGCTACCGCTACAGCGCCCGGGCCCGCATGAGTTCCAATAACGCTGCCAATGGTTGTATACCGCAACTCATCAAGATTATCTTCCCAAAGATGCTTGCTGTCCTCTATATACTTGAGTAAGAGCGCATCAGAAATACCTGTGTAACCAAGAAATGCAGGTTTGCTGAAATCTATGCCGCCGGCTTTATCAATTTCCTGAACAAGAAGATTGTTGCCTCTTTTTGACCCGCGTGCCTTCCCTATCAGATTAATATTTCCTTCAGTGACAGAAAGAACAGGTTTGATATTGAGCACATTTCCGGCAAATGCAACGGTCTTTGAAACACGACCGCCTCGCTTTAGATATTCAAGCGTGTCTACCAAGGCAACAATAACGATCTTTTTCTTTTCTTCTTCAAGAATTTGGACTGCTTCTTCTGCGCTTTTTCCGGAGTCCAAGAGACTAAATGCCAATTCAACTAAAATGCCGACTCCAATAGCAGCAGTTCCGCTGTCTATCAAATAAATATTCTCGTACTCTCCTACTGCAATCTTTGCGCTTTGGTATGTTCCTGAAAACTTGGATGACAAGGTGATGACAATGGCGCTTTCGTTCGCTTTCTTTACCTTCTCAAACTCCTTTATGAACGCATCCGGAGTGGCCTGGCTTGTAGTCGGCAGCACATCTGTTTCAATCAGTTTTTCATAAAAAGTTTTATGATCGATGTTTACACCGTCTATGTATTCTTCGTCGCCAAAGTGAACAGTGAGCGGTACGACATGTACACGATTTTTAATTTCCGGTATTAAATCCGCTGTGGAATCCACAATAATTCTTGTTTTCATAAAGCATTTTCTCCTATTTTTTATATTTAAGTTTGCAAATGAACATGGTATCCCCATTTTGATTTTGTCCTTTTGCTGTAATAAGATTTTCTTCTTTAATGTGATAGATCTTAAGCTGTGTTCCCTGTAAAACCTCCTTGCGATAGTCTATTTGAAAAATCTCCAATTCATCCGATTTGGAGGGATTGATAGCATCCAACACATAGTTGGCGTATTTTGTATTGTTAACGTGGTCATTAGTATCCATGTCACTAAATCCCGCAGTTACAACATATGGAGTACCTTCAGCTTCAAAGTCTTGAATTTTGGCTATTCTTTCTTCAAACATCTTTTTGGAATGAAAGCCGTCGGAAAATGAATACAAATCCGGAACGGAAAGAAGCTGTCTTTTTTCGCTGTGCACCACAACCCAGTCGGAGCTGCCAATAATCAGCTTTTCTCCGTTTTCGTTTTCAATGCAGTATTCTCTTCTGTAATTAAATCTGTTAGGAACAAGCGGCCAGGTTTTAATTATCACTTTTTGGCAGCTTGTCGAGCAATACAAGACTTTAAATTTAATTCGAGTGAGCACCCACAAGTATGAGCGCTCCAGCATTGCCTCAAAACCCACTCCTATCTCTTCAGAGTGTTGTCCCGCTGCATCCTGAAATAATTCAAGCACGGCTGACGGCTTAATGTGGCTAAATTTATCAAAATCGGTAGGTCGCATTGCATATTCTTTTTCCAACAATCTTCTCATTTTTCACCTCAAAAATGCTTGAATCAGGTTTTTGGCACTAAATTTATTGTTTAAAACAGCGTGAAAATATTCAGCCCGTCATTTACATATCATTTTTATTTGCCAATGTTTCAAGACTTTCGCTAATAGTGGATAAGCTGCGATAAAAAGACGCCCTTTCTTCCTCAGTCAGAAAAACTTGGATTTCATCCAAAACACTGTTTATACGGTCCGCTATCTTCTTGCCTGCTTCAAAACCGAACTCGGTTAATAAAAGTGGGCTCTTATAACGCTTGGCATTTTTTGGTCTATAGCTGAGATAACCGTTTGTTTCTAAATAATTAAGCGAGCGAGATATTGTTGCCTTGTCTTCTTCGCACCGTTCACAAAGATCGGCGGATGTCATAATATTATCCTCGGTGTAAAGATAGTATAGGCAAGAAATATGAGAGCTTCTCAATCCATAATCTGCCATTTCTTTGTTTTTTATTCTGCGCACGTTGCGGCTGATTCTGTTAATGAGAACGGTGAATGTTTCGTATCTTTCATTCACTTCGAACTCCTCCTCTTAAACTTGTTGAAGTTTCAACTTGTATAAGTTACCGCAAACTTGTTGAAAAGTCAACAAGTTTCTAAAATTAGTTTCGCATTTTCCGGAATTTTTGATATAAGTATTTTGTGAGCAAGATTCAGACTTTCGCCCTTAGCTTTTAATTGTGTTATCATTTGTCAAATATACGAGTAATGAAAAACAAATGAGGTAGAGACAAGCACTTTCGCTTTTTCTACCTCTTACATTTTTACATCTCTTATAGCTTAGTAATTAAAAACACCGCTTTGTTTCTTTATCCGTAAAGATTAACTCAACTTTACATCTGAAAATATGCGTCGTCTGACTAAACCCTCTCTTTAACCTTTGCTCTCTTACCTACGCGATCACGCAGATAATAAAGCTTGGCTCTGCGAACTTTACCTCTTCTAAGTGTTTCAATAGAAACTATGAGCGGAGAGTGAACAGGAAAAACCTTCTCACATCCTACTCCGTAGCTTATACGCCTAACCGTGATTGTCTCGTCCAATCCGCCATGTTTTCTGGCTATAATGGTGCCCTCAAAGGCTTGGTTGCGTGTTCTTGCCCCTTCCTTGATTCTCATTGTCACGCGGACCGTATCGCCAACATTCATAGAAGGAAGTTCGGGCTTCGCGTAGCGTTCCGTAAGTGTTTTCATTAAATCCATATTTATCCCTCTTATTCTTGAGATGTTCATGCCTGCTACACGACAGAGGACCATCTTATTGATTGTGTTTTCACACAGTTGCGTATATTAACATACTATTTGCAAATATGCAAACTTTTTTACTGTTGGCCTTCTACGCTGTTATCCTCGCCGGATGTTTTTGCCTTTTTCTTACCTTCTGTATTCTTGTTTTGCTGGGCTTTCTTCTGCTCTTCACGCACATTCACGGAAATCGCCCACTTTGTAACCTGAAGCCTGACCCTGTCCTCGCCTGTTTCAAATGTAATGGTTTCTTCCGTTGCCTGTACGACCTTGCCCATAATTCCGCCTATTGTTACTATCTCATCGCCCACTGTTATGGCGCTACGCATGTCTTCAAGCTGCTTCTTACGCTTCTTTTCCGGTCTGATCAGGAAAAAATAAAAAACTACGAATAGAGCGCCTAGAAAAATTAAAGATTGAAATGAGCCTCCTTGTGCAGGAGCCGTAGCTAAAATGTTTATCATCTTTGACCTCCAATGTTATTGTGTCAATAAATTATATAGACATGAGTTCTAAAATGCAAGATGCAATTAAATCCTTCTATCCAATATTTCGATATATTTTTTCCTAAAGCCTTCAAATTCTTCGTTTTTGACAGCCGCTCGAATTCCTTCCATCAGGGAATTATAGAAAAATAAATTGTGCATAACGGCGAATCTGAGACCTAAAATTTCATTTGCAGCAAAGAGATGTCTTAGATATGCCCTCGAGTAGGATTTGCATACCGGACAGTTGCATTCGTCTGAAATCGGCCTTTCGTCATCTTTATATCTTTCATTTTTAATATTCATTATGCCGGCCCAAGTGAAAAGGCTGCCATGTCTGCCGTTTCGTGCCGGCATTACGCAGTCAAAAAAATCCACTCCTCTGTAAACGGCTTCAATAATATTTACAGGGGTTCCCACTCCCATAAGATATCTCGGCTTATTTGCAGGCATATATTCTTCGACAGCCTCTATGGTTTTATACATATCCTCAGCAGCTTCACCGACAGCAAGTCCGCCTATTGCGTAGCCTGCAAGATCAAACTCTGTGATACGCTTCATGTGCTCTATTCTGAGATCGTGGTAAATTGCCCCCTGGTTTATACCGAAAAGGACTTGCTCCGGATTTGTCATGTTTGTCTCTTTCAGGCGACTGTGCTCCTCAACGCATCTCTGCAGCCAACGAGCTGTTCTGTCACATGATTTTTTAACATAAGAGTACTCTGACGGTATTTTGATGCATTCGTCAAAAGCCATGGCTATGTCAGAACCAAGATTAGACTGAATTGCCATGCTTTCTTCGGGCCCCATAAAAACGGCCCTGCCGTCGATATGAGAGTTAAAGTATACGCCCTCCTCTTTAATCTTTCTGAGTCTGGCAAGTGAGAAAATCTGGAAACCTCCGCTGTCTGTGAGTATAGGGCCCTTGTAGCCCATAAATTTATGAAGTCCGCCCAGTTTTTTAATTATCTGATCTCCGGGCCTAAGGTGCAGGTGGTAGGTGTTTGAGAGTTCGATTTGGCAGCCTATAAGCTCCAAATCTTTTGCTGAAAGTCCTCCCTTTATTGCCGCTTGAGTTCCGACATTCATAAAAACAGGCGTATGCACAACTCCACTTGAGCATTTATAAACACCGAGCCTGGCTTTTTTTTCTTTTTTTATAAGCTCAAACAAATTAAATATACCACCTTCCGCTAATATATGAACATTGCGTCTCCAAAAGAAAAAAACCTGTACTTTTCCTTTACTGCCTCATTATAAGCTCTCAATATTTTATCCCTGCCCGCAAAAGCGGAAACAAGCATTATGAGAGTGGATTCAGGCAAATGAAAATTTGTTATTAGCGCATCTATGCACTTAAACTCGTATCCGGGGTATATAAAAATATCTGTTGAACCTGTTTCAGCAGAAATTCCCCCGCTTTCATTATAGGCGCTTTCCAAAGTCCTGCAAGCTGTAGTTCCAACGGCAATAATCCTGCCGCCTTTTGATTTTATCTTATTGATTTTAGCAGCGTTTTCCTCATCTATAAGAAAATACTCCGAGTGCATCTTATGATTTTCTATATTTTCCTCATAGACCGGCCTGAAAGTGCCTAAGCCTATATGAAGCGTTATATAAGCAAGCTCTACTCCCTTATCCTTGAGTTTTTCGAGAAGCTCTTCGGTAAAGTGAAGACCGGCTGTCGGAGCCGCAACAGAACCGGGTTCTTTTGCATAAACAGTCTGATATCTTGCCGGATTTTCAAGCTTTGTTTTTATGTATGGAGGCAGCGGCGTTTGACCTATTTTATCTAAAATCTCCAGAAAAACGCCTTCACAGCTAAAGTCTATTACTCTAATGCCATCCGACAAAATTTCTTTTACAACGCCGGACAAGCCCTCAGGAAATACTATATTTTCTCCCGGTCTTGCATATTTGCCGGGCTTTACAAGGCACTCCCATATACCTTCCCCCAAATCCCTGAGAAGAAAAACCTCAAGTCTGCCTCCGCTTTTTTTCTTTCCAAAGAGTCTCGCCGGTATCACCTTTGATCTGTTCATAACCAAGCAGTCACCCGGATTCAGCATATTAATTATATTTACGAACGTGCTGTGCTCTATTTCTCCGCTATCCTTATTTAAACACATAAGGCGCGATTTATCGCGCCTTTCCAATGCGGTTTGTGCTATGAGTTCTTCGGGGAGTTCATAGTAAAAATCATGCGTGAGCATAAATTATTTTATACCTCTTACTAAAGAAACATCGTTATAGTAAAACGCTAAAATTTGGTCAAAGCTACATCCGAAATTGGCTGCCAGGCCATATGCTCCAAATTGACTGAGCCCCAGGCTGTGTCCCCAACCGGAGCCTACAAACTTGAAGTTGCCGCCTTCTTTTGCTACAGAGTATCTTATACTCGGTAAGCCCAAACTGCCCGTTGAGAAGCTGTAGCAAGCGGGACCCTTCAGTTCTTTCACTACGTAATTTTCACATATAAANCTCAACACAATAGTGTTTCCGGTTGGAGATTTTTCTGTCTCTATCTTTTCGACATTGCCTATTCCCTTGTCAAATTTCTCTTTTAAAATTTCTCTAAGCTCTGCCGCGCTGAACACCCTGGTCCATGAGCTGAATTTATTTATACTGTTGGTACTTGCCTCATACGGATCTACAACTCCTCTCAGATATGCAACATCTCCGCCGAATACATTCTTGCTGTTTTCACTGCCGCCGCCGTTTGATGATGAATACATAGCCGAAATAAGCCTTCCGTTGTATGTGAGATACAGCCCCTCAGTTGCCTTCACTTGCTCNTCCGAGTAGGGTATCGAACGGTTTGTACCCCTGTAGACTTGCGAAAAAATGTCGTTGGATACATCGAATCCATAATCCCTATATGCGCCGAAATGGTTGGCAGCATAAGTCCTCGCGCATACTGCCTGAGCCTTTAGAGCNTCTGCCGGCCATGTNCCNGACATCTCATAAGGTAAAACTCCGCATACATAGTCTTCAATATCAACAACGTTCACAACCGTCAGNTCATCTGTCCTCCTTGAAAACTCAAAGTCCCCATAATATTTGAAGTCGGCAATCCATGTTTGCGGCTTATCTCCGGGGCCTTCTTTTATTGGGCTTATGGCAAGTTTTTTATTCAATCCCTCGTCAAACTCGAAAACGACTTCTCCGGTATCGTAGTTCAAGACAGAAATACAATTTGATGTGCCGGAAACAACATTCCCGGATACATTTCTGTCTGAAATCGCCTTTAGGGCATCCTCATTGCTCTTGTACTGCCCCAGAAGCACACGGTAGCTGCCAAAGTAACGCATAGGAAATGCATCTTGGTAGGCCGCAACCCCCGAGTTTTCATTGATAAAATTCAAAGCTTCTTCAAAAGTGATGAACGTCTTGGAAAGCATTATGTGGAAACAACCTGTTTCATACTTATCGTCAATGTTGAGGTTTTTATCTTTACATACAATTATATTAGGTGAGCTCGTATATCCCAGTTCAACAAATTCCCGATTTTCGTTGAAAACGCCAAAGAGATAACCTATTATCGGGCTATCGTCTCTGCGCGAGCGCATCAACGTAACATACGGCAAGGTATGGTTTCTAATCTCACTCTCCTCATCGTAGTAATATAGACCAACCTTGACTTTATTATAGGCAAGATTAATCTCACCGGAGACTTCAAGTCCGGGCAGCTTATCTTTGGGATTATCTATAGCCTCAACACTGTTCTCGCTGTTCGTATCTGATGTCTCAGCTTTGACTTCATCTTCGGGAACAGAAACTATTGGGGCATCGACCGAGTTTTGATTTTGATTCTCCAGCTGTTTTTCCTCGGAGTTTTCTCCCGTGTTTTCCATGCCTTCCGTTCCCCTGTAGTCGCCTTCGTCAGCTACTTCCTCTTCGGGCAAGTTCGGCGGAAGAGCCGGAGTTGCCGCCGGAGNAGGTNCGGGTGTTGGAANCGGAGTTGGTGCCGGCGTCGGTTTCGGTGTTGTCTTGGGAACTTCGGTCTTATATTTGGGTTCAGGAAGCTTTATTATTGATGGGGTCCCCTTATTCTCCTCATTGAGTTTTTGATCATTTTGGGGCGCAGCAGCTTCGAAGCCGCTGAACTTATCTTTCATCTCAGGCGCTTTTTTAGCTTCACCTTCACTGCCGCTCTTTTTCTCATTATCATTTTTCGAATCCGGCGATTCACTCTTGGAAATCTCTTTATCAGCGGATTCTCTGAGTGCTTCGGTTTCATCTTCAAAATCGTAGCTTCTTGTCTTCTGTTCCCTGCTTGTCACATAATTATCCACTGTTTTTTTTATGAGTCTTCCGGGCCAGATAAGTATCCCGACCATAGCTATCAATATCAGCGAAGTAATAATTATTCCTATATATTTTCTCATTTATCTGCTCCATTTTTCATGAACGGTTTCTGTTTAAAACCTTTTCAGCAGCAGAACTGCTGAAAATCGCTCAATGCTCAATCTGCAACGAGGCCGTCTCCAATATTTATTAAAAAATCACGCTTTGTTGAACACCTGTATTACAGCCTCAACAATACGTTCACTTGCATACCCGTCTCCGTATGGATTTGATGCCTTGCTCATTTTCTCATATTCTTCTCTGTTTGTTAATAAGTTTTTAGTTTCTTCATATATTTTTTCTTCATCAGTTCCGACAAGCCTTAAAGTGCCAGCCTTGATGCCTTCCGGTCTTTCGGTTGTATCTCTTAAAACAAGCACCGGCTTTCCTAAACTCGGAGCCTCTTCTTGGATACCGCCGCTATCTGTAAGTATCAAATGCGCCCTATTTTGAAAATTATGAAAATCGAATACGTCAAGGGGTTCTATCATTTTAATACGGTCCGAACCTATTAATACTTCATTCGCAAGTTCTCTCACNATTGGGTTTAGATGTATCGGATACAACACTTTTACATTGTTGAATTCATCTGCTATTCTTTTAACAGCTTTGAATATATTCCTCATAGGNTNTCCCAGNTTTTCNCTCCTGTGGACCGTCAATAAAATCAGCCTTTCATCTTTGCCGACCCATTCCAGTTCCTTGTGATTATATTTTTTGCTGACCGTTGTTTTCATGGCATCTATAACAGTGTTGCCTGTAACAAATATTTTTTCATCTGGAATGTTTTCTGCAAGCAAATTCTCTTTGTTTAGCTCAGTCGGAGCAAAATACATGTCTGCTAGCCTGTCGACCATTTGCCTGTTCATTTCCTCAGGATATGGAGAATACTTNTTATTTGTTCTNAGTCCCGCTTCGACATGGCCGATTGCCACCTGATTATAAAATGCGGCAAGCGCCGCGGCAAAGGTGGTTGATGTATCACCGTGAACCAGAATTATATCCGGCCGAACCTCGAGGATCACTTCTTCAAGTCCTCTCAAAACCCTTGCGGTAATCTGCGAAAGAGTTTGGCCGGATTCCATTATATTGAGGTCATAACGAGGTTTTATATCAAAAGTTTCCAGTACCTGATCAAGCATTTGTCTGTGCTGCGCTGTTACACAGACAATACTTTCGGTCTCTTTTCTTTTTTNCAGTTCCTTGACAAGCGGAGCCATTTTAATTGCTTCCGGTCGGGTGCCAAAGATGGATAATACTTTAATTTTTTTCATATAAGTCTTATATAATGTCTAACGAAATATTTTTTCAAGATATAAGATTCCGGCATATGTAAGTCTCAAACCCGGAATTACCTTAGATACTATAACACAAAATTTACACTTTAGGCTATATTTTCTATATTTGCTTTAAAGATATCGCTGTATTTGAAAGATAATTTACTGTAACAGCTTGAAAAACTATTGCTTTTCTGTCATTATTATGTGAAACTATGGGATAAAATATTTTATCCGGATAGTGGATTATTTGTTTGGTAGAGGTGGGGGTTTCGTGAAAAAGTACAAGGTTGGAATTATCGGCGGAACGGGGATGGTTGGACAAAGATTTGTAAGTCTTTTAGCCGAGCACCCGTGGTTTGAAATTGCAGAAATTGCCGCAAGCTCCAGAAGCGCCGGCAGGACGTATGACGAGGTCGTCGCTTCCCGCTGGGCGCTGAAAAACGATATGCCGGAAATTGTAAAAAACATAGTAATGAAAGATGCTTCCGATGTCAAAGCTGTTTCGGAAAATGTGGATTTCGTATTTTCAGCCGTAAATATGGATAATGACGAAATTGTGCGACTTGAGGAATCTTATGCTAAGCTCGAGTGCCCTGTAGTATCAAATAACAGCGCCAACAGATTGACTCCCGATGTGCCTATGATCATACCCGAAGTAAACCCTGAACATCTGAATATTCTTGATATGCAGAAGAAAAGGCTCGGGACAAAACGCGGCTTTATAGCGGTTAAATCCAACTGTTCTATTCAGTCTTATGTCCCGGCTCTTGAGCCTTTCAGAAAATCTCACGGAATTGACGAAATTCTGGTTTGCACCTATCAGGCAATTTCAGGCGCCGGTAAAACTTTTGAGAGCTGGCCCGAAATGATAGACAATGTCATTCCGTTCATAGGCGGCGAAGAAGAAAAATCGGAGATAGAGCCCCTTAAGGTTTGGGGCAATATTGGAAGTAGCGGCATCATTTTAAATGATGAAATAAAAATCACCTCTCAATGCATAAGAGTGCCGGTTTTAGACGGACATATGGCCGCAGTTTTTGTGAAGTTTAAAAAGCCCATCGCTAAAGATGAAATTCTATCGACCTGGCAGAACTTCAGCGCTTTGCCTCAAAACTTGAAGCTCCCCACAGCTCCCAAACCGGCTATTAAATATTTTTACGAAGAAAACAGACCGCAAACGGGACTTGACCGAATGAATGAAAACGGAATGCAATTTTCCGTTGGAAGACTTAGGGAAGACAAGCTTTTCGACTATAAATTCGTCTGTCTTTCCCACAACACTTTAAGAGGCGCCGCCGGCGGCGCAGTACTATTGGCAGAACTGCTCTGTGCGCAGGGATATATTTAAAAGGAGGAAGTAAAAATGGCAAAAACACCTGTATTTAAGGGCTCATGCACCGCAATCGTCACGCCTTACAGAAACGGCGAGATTGATTACGATAAGTTTTCGGAGCTCATCGAGCATCAATACGTCAACAACACCGCAGCTATTTTAGTCTGCGGCACCACAGGAGAGAACCCGAGTCACACAGAGGCAGAGCACAATAAACTTGTTGAACACTGCATAAGTGCTGTTGATTCGAGAATGAAAGTAGTTGTCGGCATAGGAGCCAACAACCCGTANCATGCTTTGGAGTATGCCAGGCACGCCGAGGCTAACGGCGCCGACGGTCTGCTGATGACAACTCCCTACTATAACAAGACAAGTCAAAAGGGTCTTGTCCAGCATTTTTCCTATGTTGCCGACAGAGTTTCCTGCCCCTTGATTTTATACAACGTTCCGGCTAGAACCGGTATCGGCATAAGTCCCGAAACCTATTTGGAGCTCTCTAAGCACCCCAATATCTGCGGCACAAAGGAAGCTTCGGGAAATTTGGCGCAGTTCGCTCTCACAAGGTCTCTTTGCGGCGACGATCTGCTGTTCTGGAGCGGAAACGATTCCGACACCGTCACTATGATGGCCATGGGCGCGCTGGGTGTCATCTCGGTTGCATCAAATGTAATTCCGAAAGAGGTAGCCGAGCTTTGCAGGCTCTGCTTCGAGGGAGACTTTAAAGTTGCCAGCGATTATTACTTCAAATATGCCGACTTCTTTGAAGCCATCTTCGTTGAGACCAATCCCATGCCCATTAAAGAAGCAATGAATCTGCACGGAATGGATGTCGGCGANCCNCGTCTGCCTCTTATTAATGTTTCNGAAAAAAGCAGGGAGCGNCTTATTGCTTCTATGAAGAATATCGGTCTGGCCGTAAAGTAGAGGCTTTCATATGACAAAAGTTATTTTATCCGGCTCGGCTTCTCACATGGGAAAAGAAG
>JGI24710J26742_10004547_pt1 | contig 11354 bp, 6 predicted proteins | sample BioPla2DNA2_FD_26742 | JGI IMG/M metagenome (IMG submission 26742) | reverse complement strand
AAAAAAATTGTATCATAATAACAAAAATCACTTTCTAATTATGTAATATTGTATAGTTAATTAGAAAGTGATCTTTATCTAGATATATATTATTCATCCATAAACTTGGTTTTTTTGAAAAATATAAAAATTATTTCCAGTTGTGAAAATTATATATATTGAAATTCCTTTATTCTTTTCTTAACTTAACAACATTTGCAGCACTACGTCTACGACTATCTTCTATAGCAGCATAATGTTTTTTAGTAGTGTTGACATCCTTATGTCCAAGGACGTCAGCAACAAGATATATATCACCAGTTTCNCTATAAAGGCTAGTTCCATATGTACTTCTAAGCTTATGGGGAGTAATAGTTTTAAGCTTAGTAACTCCAGAAGAGTATTTTTTTACAAGGTTTTCAACTGAACGAACCCCTAGTCGCTTCATCTGAAGAGATAGGAAGAGGGCATTGGTGTGGCCTTCTTTAGGAATAAGTTTTTTTCTTTCCTCAAGGTAATCAAGTAAGGCTTGTCTAACCTCTTCACCAAAATATATAACTACCTCATAACCACCCTTACGTCTGATCTTAATCCCATTATTATTAAAGTCAACATCATCTATATCTAGTCCAACACATTCAGATACCCGTATCCCAGTACCAAGTAGAAGAGTCATCAGCGCCAAATCCCTAGTCTTGGTTTTAGAATGGAATTTTTTCTGTGACTTAGTAAGATTCTCTGGATTTTCCACTTCATCTAAGAGTAGAGCTACCTCGTCTGGATCTAGTCGTACGATTTCCTTATCATAAATCTTTGGCACGCTTACTAAAGAAGCTGGGTTATTTTTTATTAATCTTTTCTTATAATAATAATTATAAAAGCTTTTTAAAGATGCAAGCTTTCTTTTTTTACCACTTTCCCGATTAATATATTCTTTTCCTTCTGATATGTAATAACTAAGATAATCTAAATATTCCTCAATATCAAGTGGTGTCAATTCATCAAGAAGATCTAGCTTAAGCTCTGTGATAGGAGTATCTTTAATTGACGGATTAGAATTAATAAGAAATTCAAAAAACACTCCTAAATCATATGCATAAGCAATCCTTGTTCTAGAGGAGCTGGTAGGTTCAATTCCCCTGAAAAACTCCTTGCAAAACCTTGGAAGCTTATCCATAAGTTCTCGAAGCTTAATTGAATTATCTATATTTACCTGGTCATGGTAATTTTGATTAGCCATTAAGATTCTCCTTTCGATTATATTAATCTGTAATACGCCATCCAGGAATCTTACCTTCCCTTATAGCAGTAAAAAGTCTTCCCCTAAGACCTGGGTTATCATTATCCAATGTCTTTATCAACTGTTTGGTAAATTCACGTTTTGTATAGCCATCTATTGGGCATGGGTTTTTTACAACAGGAAGCTGATTTGCCTTATTAAAATTAATTATATCTTTTTCGTCAACATATATTAAAGGACGAATGAGGGTTATACCTGCTCTGTCAAGGTAGGTGACAGGAGAGAAGCAATGAAATCGTCCTTCATATAATAATGACATAAGCATGGTTTCAATAACATCATCGTTATGATGAGCATAGGCCTTTTTATTACAGCCTAATTCTTTAGCCTTAGTATTAAATGCTCCTTTTCTAAGCTTTGCACAGAGTGAACAAGGGTTACTTTCTTTACGTTGCTCGAAGAGAATGTCTGCAATATCTGTTTCTACAACTGTATAATTTATATTTAGTTCATCACATAATTTTTTCACTCCAGAAAAGTCTGATTCCTTATATCCTGCATCAACTGTAATAGCTTCTAGGTCAAAGCTTTTAGGATAAAATCTTCTAAGACCACTTAAAGCATAGAGGAGAGTAAGGCTGTCTTTACCTCCTGACACTCCAATAGCTATCTTATCTCCATCATTAATCATGCTGTAATCATCAATTGCCCGTCTGGCAAATCCCATTAATCTTTGTAGTTTCATATAGTAGAATAACCTCGCATTATCTTGATTTGTATAACACAAATAGTATAACATAATTTAGGCTAATTTCAAAACAATAAATCATTCTACATAGATAGAAGAATTGTTATTTAATATTTAATAATTTTACAAAGAGATAGAAGAAACACGGAGATGAATACTATTGTTGTAGAATACAATATTGTTTTGTATATATTTTGGACTACCTTAATGGAATCTACTAATTAAAGGGTTTTATACTATTTTATGGCAATAAAAATTGGCATATTTAATCTTATTTAATAGTTTATCTAGATATATTATGAAAAATTGCATATATGACACAGTTTTAACACTATTTAACACTATTGTAATATATATATTATATAAAATAAGATTTTTTATTTCAATTACATACTTAAAGCACTAAAGATTGTTATTACACTAAAACACTAAAGAAGATGATAATTAACTTGTTATAGATTATTAGATACGGGGAGATGATAACTTGATGAAGAATTGCTTACAAAAGACATTACATAATACAAAGGATAATAAACTCCGAAGTAGCTATCTTATAAAACTGTGTAGCATAGTCATTATTTCATTCATTTTAATTGGAGTGGATATTTTCCTGCAAGCAGATTATGCCTCGGCTTCTTCAGGAGTTAGAATATACAATTATACAAGCAAAAAGGAATATACCTACTCAGATGCTCAGGTCAGGGTAACATACAATGGTAAAAAGATAAGTGTAGATAGTACACCTGGAATAATTCAGAATGGTATAGCTCTTGTGTCTTATAAGGATATATTTGCCAGGTCAGANGTAAAAGCTGATTGCGTATATGATAAAGCCGCAGGAACAGTTTCTATTTCAAAATCAGGTACAACAATTGTAATGAAGATTGGTAGTAAAACAGCTTATATTAATGGAAGANAAGTAACAGCACCATTAGCTCCTGTGAAAATTAAATATCTTAAGGCAGATGTTACTAAAATTCTTGTTCCATCAAGATTTGTATTTGAAAATCTAGGATATACATATACTTGGAATAAAAACACCAGTACCGTTTCTGTCCAGGGAAAGCAAGAGCCCCTACTTCTTTCATATAATAATGGAGAACAGTTCTATTACAATGGAACACAAGGAAGGGTTACTATTGATGGAAAAAACATTAATCTTGGGAATATGCCTAGTATAATTACAAATAATACTGCAATGCTTAGAGCAAAAAGAGTTTTTACAGATAAGAACATAAATGCAGAATATAATTATAATAGTAAAGATAAAACAGTAACCTTGTCCAGAAATGGTAATACTTTGGTCATGAAAATTGATAGCCCAGTTGCTCATCTTAATGGTAGAGCAATTGTACTTGATGTTGCACCTATGATTGTTACAAATCATGATGTAGGTGTATCCTATGTTATGGTGCCTGGAAGCTTTACTGCTTCATGTCTTGGCTTTGATTATCGATGGGATAAAGCTAATGCGACTTCAATATTTACATCTAGAGAAGAAGACAATAATAATGAAANTGATCCTAGTGATTCTAATAAGCCAAATGATTCAAGCGATCCAAGTAAAGATGATCAGGATAATAAAGAGCTAGAAAAAGACCAAGAACCTGAGTTGGGTGATTCTGCTGTTGCATGGGATAAGGGTACTATTCTTTATCAATGGGAGGGATTCCAAGAGATAATTGGAGTAAGCGATGGTGTTCACAGCATTGATGGCCATACTCCAAAGGATGAATTCTNTAGTATTTATTCTATTAGTAAGGACTATAGAAATGTAAAACTAAACACAGAATCCTATGCTATTGTTGCTAGTAGTCCTTTTAGCACCGTTTCTTCTAANGTTAGTGGTGGACAGCTTAGTCTTAGTATCGCCAACATGACCTGTGTTGCTAACACTTATAATTTAAGTTATGTTAACGGAGGAATGATTGACAACATTCGCCTATATAATGATGAGAATATTAGCAGTAAGGTAGAATTCAATTTATTAACAGATAAGTTTACCTATGATTTGGAATTATCTCCAGATAAACAAACTCTCTATGTAACCCTATACTATAACTCCTTAAATAAGGTGACTATAGGTACCAATGAAGAAATGGATTATATTACTCTTACTGGATTGGCACCCCTTGAACCAATAATTCAGCAAATGCCAGGACTATTATCTATAGAATTACCAAAGACAAAGAAGAGTATTGACGATCAGCATCTTAACATTACAGGTACAAAGCATTTATATAATGCAAGTATATACTATGTAGGGGAAAGTACTTATATATACTTGGGAACTAGTGGTAGTAATGAATATTATACCTATGAAGAAGATAATAATTATACCATCATCCTTCCCAAAAACGATGGGTTCACNCCCCCTGTTTTAGATGATAATAAGTCACCGACTAATCCTACCACACCAGCTAGACCTGATTATCCAATTGGCGATATTAGTGAATATGAATTAATTATACCTAATCCAGCTGGACTTAGCCTTAATCAGCTAAGACATGAAGATCAATATAGTAAAAAAAGATTTTCTATATATATACCGGGAGATTATGTATCATATTTATTAAATAACCCCGCCCTGGTTAATTCAAGTGCTATTACTGATGTTTCCGTATTCTTAAATTCCAACTATGAAACAGAGATTATGGTATCAACATCTAAGATACAGGGTTATGAATTGTTTGTAGACAAAGACTTTATATATGTAAATGTAGGTAACCCAAGGGATATATATAAGAATATAGTAGTCCTAGATCCTGGTCATGGTGGTTCTGCTCCTGGTGCCGTTTATTTTAACACTAAGGAAAAAGATTTAAACTATAAGGTTCTATATGAGATTGGAAAGGAACTCTACAATTTAGATTCTTCTTTATTAAAGGTATATTATACAAGAGAGACTGATGTTGATGTATCCTTGGCTAACAGAGCAGCATTTGCTGAAAGTGTAGGTGCAGACTTNTTCGTAAGCCTCCATATGAATGCCAATACAAATACATCTGTATATGGAACGGAAGTTTATTATTCTAATAGTAATAATAAAAAGAATAAGGCAGGACTAAATAGTGAAATTCTTGCAAATATATTTGTAAACAATCTCTCTAGTTCTTTAAACACCAGAAATCGTGGGACAAGAGCAGCAAGATATACTGTAGTACACAACAACACTGTTCCNGCAGTATTATTAGAGCTTGGCTTTATGTCAAATAAAAAAGAATTTGAAACCTTATCTAATCCAGCTTTCCAGTACCAGGCTGCAAAAGTAATTTATGAAACCCTATTAGAGGTATTTGATAAATATCCAACTGGAAGATAGTAAAACAAATGCCAATCTTAGGCAATAATTAACGCTCCTAATAAAATATTAAATATATTGNNAATAGCCCCGATTTAATTTATCGGGGCTATTTCCATAGCAATAGACTGGCTATTTATTTAAGTCACATCCAATACTTTTTTTATTTTACAATAACAATACATCTTACCAGTCTACCATCAACATCTGCTACAATTTTTGTTGTACCAGGATTCTTAGTTGTTACAATTCCATCCTCAGATACTGTTGCAACAGATTCATTGTATGACATCCAAGTAATTTTGCTATTAGTTCCAAGAACCTTAGGACTAAAGGTTTTATTTACGCTTAGTTCAACTAAGTTGTCTTGCATTTGTAGAACCTTAACATTGCTTGAAATCTTTGAACCATTAATGGTTGCAGTTATTTTAGCTNTACCTGGACCCTGGGCAATAACTTTACCCTTACTATCAACAGTAGCAACCTTTGTATTACTTGAGGACCAGGTAACCTTATCTTTAGTTCCTGTAATGTATAGCTTTAAAAAACGTCCTCCATGGGTCATACTTGTGGCAGAAAATCTACCATNATACTCTAAAACAAATGAATCATCACTAATTCCTACAACAGTTATATTACTAGTTATTTTCTTACCTTTAAAAGTAGCAGTAATAGTAGCACTACCATTAGAAACAGCTGTTACTAAACCGTCATCAGAAACTGTAGCTACCTTATTGTTACTGGATTTCCAGCTAGTTGTATTATTTGCTCCCCAAAGAGTAAGTTTACTAGTATTACCAGGTGCTAAGGTAACATTTTTCTTGTTCATTTGAACAATTGTTACCTTTGTACTCAAGGTCCTATTGCCTACATAGGCATAAACNCTTGTAGTTCCCCAGCCCTGTGCTGTAACACGACCATTACTTGAAACAGTAGCAGCCCGGTTATTAGCAGACTTGTAAGTAACTCTTTCTTTACTGCCATAGACTTTCAAGGTCCTATAGCGACCAAGCTCTAAAGTTAAATCAGATTCATTTAAGTATACTTTATTAGAAGCTAANGCTTTNATTTCATCTTTTGTAAAAAATATCACCGTTAATAAAGCGATACCTGTTAGCACGTAGGCTATGTACCTAAACTTCTTATTCATGAAGTTCCTCCTAACTATGTCCAAGTCTATAAGTTACAATTATTCAGTTGCAGACATAATTTGACTTGTTCTGACTGAATTCTCTTATAGTATAAGACACTTTGCTAGAAGCTTCATTATTAAAACAATGGAAGTAATAGTTGTTTTTTGTAAAAACGCAAAATATTAATATATTATAGACTAAGACTGGTATATAAACCATAATTTTACATAAAATTGTTGACACGTTACATTTTTTGGTATATGATTTACGTAATAAATTGTAAACTAATGTATTTTTTACTGTAAGTTAATAACCATTTAAGTTGGTTTACAATTTGATTATCTATAAATTGACTGACTTTTATTTTCTCTGGTTATTTTTTTAGTTAATTAAAGTAGTAGAAGATCAGTAAAGGGGGTTAATAATGCGTAAATTATTTAGTATGGTATTGGTGTTAAGCATAGTTTTTTCTTCATTTTCATTAAGCACAGCTAAAGCTGCAAGTAATTATAATTATGGAGAAGCTTTGCAAAAGGCCATCATGTTCTATGAATTTCAACGCTCTGGCAAGTTGCCAGATGATAAGAGAGACAACTGGCGTGGTGATTCAGCTATGAATGATGGCGCAGATGTAGGACTTAATCTTACTGGAGGATGGTATGATGCTGGCGACCATGTTAAGTTCAACCTTCCCATGGCATATTCACAGACCATGTTAGCCTGGGCAATTTATGAGGCTGAGGATGCTTTAGCTAACAGTGGACAGCTAGAATATCTACTGGATAGTATAAAATGGGTTAGCGATTATTTAATAAAGTGTCATCCATCTCCTAATGTATACTATTATCAGGTAGGTAACGGTCATGCCGATCATTCCTGGTGGGGACCTGCAGAAGTAATGCAGATGGAAAGACCGTCCTATAAGGTTGACATGTCAAATCCTGGCTCAACTGTAGTAGGTGAAGCGGCAGCCGCTCTAGCATCTGCATCAATTGTATTTTCCGATCGTGACCCAGCTTATGCAGAAACCTGCCTTAATCATGCAAAGGAACTTTTTGCATTTGCTGAGACTAGCAAGAGTGATTCTGGTTATAAGGCTGCAGAAGGCTTCTATAGCTCACATAGTGGATTCTATGACGAACTATCTTGGGCGGCTGTATGGCTTTACTTAGCAACAGATGATAATACATATTTAAACAAGGCAGAAACCTATGCTGATAATTGGTCAAGAGAAAACCAGTCAACAGATATAGCCTATAAATGGGCCCATTGTTGGGACGATGTTCATTATGGAGCCTGTCTCTTACTAGCTAAAATAACAAACAAGCCTGTATATAAAACTGCAATAGAAATGCATCTTGATTACTGGTCAGTAGGATATAATGGTAATCGAATTATGTATTCACCTAAAGGCTTAGCATGGCTAGATACATGGGGAGCCTTAAGATATTCTACTACAACAGCATTTTTAGCTGCTGTTTATGCAGACTGGGAGGGTTGTAGTAATGCTAAATCTGATATTTACAATGATTTTGCCAAAAAGCAGATAGATTATGCCTTAGGTAGCTCAGGAAGAAGCTATGTGGTTGGATTTGGTGAAAATTCTCCTAAACGACCTCATCATAGAACTGCCCATAGTTCCTGGGGTGATAGTATGACTGCTCCAAACTATCATAGACATACCCTTATCGGTGCCCTAGTTGGTGGACCTGGTAATGATGATAGCTATAGTGATGATGTTAATAACTATATTGATAATGAAGTAGCAACTGACTATAATGCCGGTTTTGTAGGTGCACTAGCTAAGATGTATGAAGATTATGGTGGAAAGCCCATAGCCAACCTAAATGCATTTGAAGAAGTGACCAATGATGAATATTATGTAATGGCTGGTATCAATGCGTCAGGCTCTAACTTCCTTGAAGTCAAGGCCCTATTACATAACCAGTCTGGTTGGCCCGCAAAAGTCGGTGATAAACTTTCCTTCCGTTATTTTGTAGATATATCAGAGGTGATTAATGCTGGATATAGTGTAGATGATATCAGTATATCAACAAATTATAACGCGGGTGCCACAGTCTCAGGTCTTCATCCTTGGGATGTAGATAATAATATATATTATGTACTTGCAGATTTTACTGGAACCAAGATATATCCCGGTGGTCAGCCTGCTTTTAAGAAGGAAATTCAATTTAGGATTGCAGCTCCTTTAAACACTGGTTTTTGGGATAACAATAATGACTATTCCTTTAAGGATATTAAGGGTGTATCATCAGGAAATACAGTTCAAAGCCAGTATATTCCTGTATATGATAATGGTATATTAGTATATGGTCTTGAACCTGTTGGCGGTAATGAAGATCCTGATCCAACTATAAAATATGGTGATTGTAATAAGGATGGATTTGTTGATGCTTTAGATTTATTTGAGATGAAGAAGCACTTGATTGATCTAAGAAACACATATTATGATTATATGGACTTAAACACTGATAATTATATAGATGCAATTGATTTAGCTATTTTGAAACAGTATCTGCTTGGCTATATAGATAAATTACCTATAAATTAAATTATATCTAATATAATATTAGAGCTCAAAAAATCCACCCCAAACTTTAGTTTTTAATTAAAAGCTAATATTGGGGTGGATTTTTTGAAATTTGTTTAAGATTGTTACTATTTTATAGATATGTTATAATAATATGGTCAAGAGTCATTAATAGTGGCTCTTATATTATTTTACTGACATTTGACATTTTCTATCATAGCAAGGAGGACATGTTTTGAAAAAAATAATTAACCCTATATTAAAGGGCTTTAATCCAGACCCATCCATACTTCGAGTAGGAGATGACTATTATATTGCCACATCTACATTTGAATGGTTTCCAGGAGTACAGATTCATCACTCAAAAGATCTTATTAATTGGAGACTAATAGGAAGACCCCTTAACAGAGTATCTCAGCTAGACATGAAAGGCGCCAATTCTTCTGAAGGCGTATGGGCACCCTGTCTTTCTTATGATAATGGTGTGTTTTATTTGATATATACCAACGTAAGATTGTGGACATATGCAGGACCTAGAGACCTTGATAATTACCTTGTTACTACAACTGATATAAGAGGTGATTGGTCCGAGCCTATATACCTCAATAGTAGTGGCTTTGACCCTTCACTTTTTCATGATGATGACGGACGTAAATGGTTGGTGAACCAACTCTGGGATCATAGACTAGGTAAGAATAAATTTGCCGGTATTGTACTTCAAGAATATTCACCTGAAGAAAAGCGGTTAGTTGGACCAATTACCAATATATTTGAAGGAACAGACCTTGGTCTTGTAGAAGCCCCTCATATATATAAAAGAAATGGCTACTATTATCTTATAACAGCAGAGGGTGGCACCACCTTCAAGCATGCTGTTACCCTTGCCCGTTCAAGAAAGCTTGAAGGTCCTTATGAGCTTCATCCTAATAACCCAATATTAACCTCTTGGACTGGTCCCCATCTAGAGCTTCAAAGAGCAGGACACGGAAGCTTAGTAGAGACACAGGATGGAGAGTGGTATATGGCCCATCTTTGTGGAAGGCCTCTACCTAACCGTGGCCGTTGTATCCTAGGTAGAGAAACCGCCCTACAAAAGATGGTATGGCATGATGATGATTGGCTATACCTTGATGGGGGTGGTAACCATCCATCACTTACAGTACCTGCACCTAATCTAAAGGAAGTAAAATGGGATGAAGATCCTGTAAGAGATGATTTTGATGATAGTAAATTAAATATACATTTTCAGACTCTCCGTATGCCACTTGGTGATGAATTCTATTCCTTAACAGAAAGGCCAGGACACCTAAGACTTAGAGGTAGTGGTTCTCTAGGGTCTAGATTCCATCAGAGCTTAATTGCAAGACGTCAACAGGCCTTTTGTTATACAACTACAACTGTTGTAGAATTTGAACCTAATAGCTTCCAGCAGATGGCTGGTCTTACTGCTTACTATGATATAAATAATTTCTATTATCTTAATATCACTTGGCATGAGGAAAAGGGGAAAATTCTTGATATAGTAAAGAAAGATGCTGGGATATTTGATGAACCATTAAAAGAGAAGATATCTATTGAAGGCTGGAAAAAAGTATATCTTAGGGTAGATGTAGATTATCATATGCTTCAATATTCATATTCAAAGGATGGAGATGAGTGGTTCAAGATAGGCCCTTCCTTTGATGCCAGTATCTTGTCCGATGAATACACTGTTCCAAATAGGTTTACAGGAGCATTTATAGGCATATGTTGTCAAGACCTATCTGGTCAAAGAATACCAGCGGATTTTGATTTCTTTGAATATAAAGAAAGATAGGACTCTAATATTTTCTTTAAAATAAGGAAAATACCAAGGGCTAAAAATATTTTAGATAATTTTATAACTTTTNTTTATGATCTAGTTCAAATTTAACATTAAAATACATTTCATTGAAAGGAAGAAAAATATGGANAAAAATTTAATGGGAACAAATGTTGTAACACAGATAGGTGTCTTATGTCATGATATTGAGAAAACAGCACAGGAATATGCAGATGTTTTCGGGATTGAAAAGCCCAAGATACAGATTACAGATACCCAGGATATTGCTAAGACTATGTATCTAGGTCAACCTACACCAGCACGTACTAAACAAGCATTTATAAGTGTTGGTCCTAATGTGGATATAGAGCTTCTAGAACCCGATAATGAGCCTAGCACCTGGAGGCATGATTTGGACACCTATGGAGAAGGAATCCACCATATTGCATTTGTTATAGATGGTATGACAAAAATAGTTGAAAGATTTGAAAGAAAAGGAATGAAGGAGATACAAAAAGGTGAGTGGATAGGAGGCAGATATTCATATATTGATGCTAAAGATAAGTTAAAGCTAACCTTAGAGCTATTGGAAATAGACAAA
>JGI24710J26742_10004544_pt1 | contig 11356 bp, 7 predicted proteins | sample BioPla2DNA2_FD_26742 | JGI IMG/M metagenome (IMG submission 26742) | reverse complement strand
CGCCATAAAAAAAGCCACTTTTGAGTGGCTTTTTTTATTCTTTAATTATATATTACCATAATTATTTTTTGTATTGGAATGCAAGTGTGTTACCACTGTATCCATCTGAAGTAGCGCTAGGAGCGACATGTCCATCAACATATTTTACCCATACATATTCATTACCAACTTTTGCGATAAAGTTCTTTTCAGCATAAGCTTTTGGAGCATGATATGTAAAACCTAGCTCTAATTGAGTTACTGCGGTACCTGCTGTATAAGCAGCTTCTAAATCGTCACTTGTTGTATATGCTGCATCGTTAGCTATTACTACAAAGCCTGTGCAATTAGCTGTTGGAACAATAATAGCTGCTGTACCAGCAGTATTATTTTGTTTATATTCAACTCCAATTACATCATTGCTAGCAGTTTCAACTCTAGTACCAGCATAAGTAGCATAACCTAGTTGGCTTGGATGTGCAATAAGAATTTTTTCTGACCAATCTGCTAATAGGTTAGCTTGTAAAGTAACTGTTTCTTCTACAGCTGCGTCGTTTACAACAACTTGTCCTGTTACAGTAGCATAACCTTCTTTTTCTACTGTATAGTCATAAGTACCATCTTCTACATAGAATACATAAGGAGCGGCTGTTTTTGATTCTGTTCCTAAAGTAACTTTAGCATCTGTAATTTCAGTGTCAGCAGCATCTTTTATAACAAAAGTAACTNNTTGAGTTTCCCATGCAAAGAAAGTATATTCTTTAGTTGTGGTTTGAGCTTCTTCGCTTTGGTCTGTAACTTCAAATTCATAAACAATTTTCATTACTCCACCTTGAAAATCTTCAAGAGTGTGATTTGTTGCAAAAGCGTATTCATAACTTGTTAAACCTTCATAAGCTGAAATTGCTGGGCCATCTACTATAGCAGCTGTAGGAGATGCTNCACCATTTAACCAAGTATTTCTCCAAATTTTAATGTCTTTAATACCTGCTTCTGCTGTAAAAGTAACAGTTAAAGCTTGATTTAATGAAGANTCATCAGACATTTCAACCAATTGTGACATTTTATCTGGTTCCCAAGTAATTGTTGGAGCTTCATACTCTTTATTACAACTATTAAAAACTACCACTGCGGCAAATAATGCCAATAAAATTTTTACTGTTCTCATAATTTATTAATTTTAGTTAAACTTCTTTTTAATTTTTATTATCTATCTAATTTAAAATTTAAATTCTATGCAAATTTACACATTATTTTATAATAACAACACAAAATACTAAAAATTTTATTAAAAACAAAATTTGTTATTCATAATTTCAACAATTGAAGCCAATTTTAGTCCTATTTTCTGTTGCTATAAATTTTTATAAAATTTGTTTTCAAAGAACTTACTTATGTCAGTTAATTATTAATATTTTTAACTTTTTATAAGTCTAACTTCTATACCTGCATAATCTGTGCCAAACTTTTGTTTTATTACCAACACCACCCCACATCGCCTATTACAACTAAATTTGAACTAAAAGTTAAAAGTAGCCTACGTGTTTGGCTTTTCTTTTAAAACTTTTGCTTTCAGCGAGCTCGTAAACTCGGTTTACTTTATGAACTTTCAACTAATTTTTTGTGGTATAATAAATTAAAATTTGTATAGATTAGAGACGGCGCATGCACCGTCTCTACACTATACTGCATAATTCATTCAGAATCAAACTTTTAACACTTCAACTACGTTCAGTGCATCGCTTTTAACCTTTAACACTTCAACTACGTTCAGTGCATCGCTTTTAACTGAGTTTTGTCCTATGCTTATCCTCCTCGCTCAAAACAATATTCAAATATGACAAATACCTTGAATACGCAATTTCTCCACTTTCTACAGCGGGTTTTACAGCACAATTAGGTTCGTTTATATGCAAACAGTTGCCAAAATGACAGTTATGTGACATTTTAAAAATTTCAGGAAAATAATGTCCTGTTTCTTCTTTGTTTAAATACACTAAACCAAAAGCTCTAATTCCTGGAGTGTCGATTACAGCTCCACCAAAAGAAAGTTTGTGCATTGTTGCAAAAGTGGTTGTATGTCTTCCTGTAAGGTGAGTTTTTGAAATTGAAGCAGTTTTTAAATTTAAACCCGGCGAAATTGCATTTATTAACGAAGATTTTCCTGTTCCACTATGCCCTGCTATCACATTTACTTTATCTTTCAATGCTTTTTTAACAAGCTCCAAATTTTGATTTTTTACTATAGAGGTAGGAATTACTTTATATCCAATATCCTCATAAACAGCCATTAACATAGCTACTTCTTCAATTTCCTCTCTTGTGTAAATATCTATTTTATTAAAAATAATCAATGGTGGAATACTGTAAGATTCAGCAGCTGCAAGAAATCTATCCATAAAAACTGTTGTTGTCTCTGGATTTTTTAAAGTGTGAATAAATACTGCTTGGTCAATATTTGCTGCAATTACATGAGATTCTTTAGATAGATTTGTTGATTTTCTAATAATACAATTTTTACGCTCTTCAATTTCAGTAATCACTCCTTCTTCTTCTGAAATTATTTCAATTTCAACAAAATCGCCAACTGCAACAGGATTTGTTTCTCGCGAATCTGCAAGCCTAAGTCGCCCCCTGATAGTGCAATTATAGATTTTATCGTCAACTTCGACTAAATAATTAGCCCCAGTACTTTGTATTACTTGTCCTCTTTTCATATGCACGCAAATTTATATAAAAAAATAATATTGCAAATATTGTTGTAACGAATTTTGTATATTTGAATTTGCATATCTTTGTAAAATGAAAACTTTACTTATAACATTAAACGCAAAATATATCCACACATCTTTGGCTTTGCGCTGGCTTTATGTTGTAAATAAAGATAAATTTGACATTTCTTTTAAAGAACATTCAATAAAAGAAGATATTCAAAGCATTGCAAACGAAGTTATAGAAACTAATTGCGATATTGTTGGAATAAGCGTTTCAATCTGGAATGTTGACCAAAGTAAAGATTTGTGTTCAATTTTAAAAAATAAAAATCCGAATTTAATTATAATACTTGGCGGACCCGAAGTTAGTTACGAACCCGAATTTTTTATTNAAAATTGGAAAATTGATTATGTTGTAAGTGGCGAAGGCGAGTTTGTCTTAGGCGAATTGCTTGATTCTCTCCAAAATAATAAAACGGCAGAAATCCCATCAGTTTCTTCAAAACAAAAAATTAGTAAAACAATTGCTAAAGCAAATATTGACGAGCTTATAAAATATCCTTCGCCCTATCAATTGGAGATAGACAAAAAAGATGTAAAAAATCGTATAGTTTATTTTGAAACTTCGCGAGGCTGTCCTTATCACTGCCAATATTGTTTGTCGTCTTTGGAAACTGGTATTAGATATTTCCCACAAACATATATTTCTGAAAACTTAAAATACATTATAAAAAGTGAGGCTAAACAAGTAAAATTTTTAGACCGTACTTTTAATTTGAATGTAAAACACACAAATTTTGTTTTCGATTTACTTTTGCAGAATTATAGACCAAATTTAAGTTTTCAATTTGAAATTTATGCCGATTTATTAAACGATGAAATAATAAAATTTTTAAACGAAAGTACTCCCGAGAAATATTTTAGATTTGAAATTGGTATTCAATCCACACACGAACCTACAAATATTGAAATTAAACGCAAACAAGATTTTCAACTACTTGCAAAAAACTGCAAAAATTTAATTAAAGGCGGAAAAATTGACTTACATTTAGATTTGATTGTTGGCTTGCCATACGAAACTTTCGAACTTTTTGTAAAATCTTTTAACGAAGTCTTTGAGTTAGGTGCAAAAGAAGTACAGCTTGGATTTTTAAAAATGTTGCGTGGAACTGCTTTAAGAAATAATGCACCCAAATTTGATTATGTATATGATGAAAATCCACCTTATCAAATAATTAGCAATAAATTTATTTCAAAAGCTGAGCTTGAAAGAATCCATGATGCTGAACATGCTTTAGAAAAATTTTGGAATAGTGGCAGATTTCCAAACACTATGCAAAGACTAATAAGTCNAGAATATAAAAATAGATATTTTGAACTTTTCGACGAAATTGCTGAATTTTATAATAAAAATAATTTGCCACATTTTGCTTATCAACTCGAAGATTTGTTTAATTTCCTCAATTCTTTTTTAGAGACAAAAAGCATTGATGCAAAACCCACATTACGAGACGATTACTACTCAAATTTTTCTGCTCGTCCTTCAGGATTTTGGTGTGAAATTATGGATAAAAAAGAAAAGAAAAAAGTTTTAAATACAATTTCTTTAGATGCCAATTTCTTAGAAAAAAATAAACTTTCAAAACAAATTTTAGAAAACAAAACCGCAGTCTATCCCTTAGAAAACAACAAATATCTGCTAAGCATTTTTGAAAATAAAAAAATTAGACAAGTAATATGGCAAGGCAGTTAAAAGTTAAAAGCGATGCACTGAACGTAGTTGAAGTGTCGAACCGAGCTTGCGAGCTCACCGAAGGTAAAGTTGAAAGCCGAAAGCGATGCACTGAACGTAGTTGAAGTGTTGAAAGTTGAAAGGGGCTTGCGGGATTGGCTTTCTTTAAAAACTTTACTAACTTTATAAACTTTTAACTCAATTCTTAATTCATTAATTCTCAATTCTTAATTCATTAATTATTTCCTCAACCTTAAGATTTAATCCATTCACAACAACATCAGCCTGCAAATAATATTTTTCTCTTTCGCTGAGCATGCTTTCAACTTTTTGCAAAAGTTCTTCCTGATTTAGATTTTTTATTAATGGTCTTTTGGTTTTTGAATTTACTAAGCGATTTGTTAAAGATTTTGCATCTAATTTTAAATAAATGCTAGTGCCAAGTTTTTTTATTATTTCTAAATTATTATTAAAACATGGTGTACCACCGCCAAGTGCTAAGACGAAACTTTCTTTATTTTCAAATTCTTTTAAAGTTTCTGTCTCTAATTTTCTAAAAACTCCCTCATCAAATTTTGAAAAAATACTTGGAATACTTATTTTATATTTTTGCTCAATAAGTCTGTCTAAATCATAAAACTCGAGATTTAAAGCATGGGCAAGCTTTTTCCCAAAAACTGTTTTGCCTGCACCCATAAAACCCATTAAGAAAATTTTCATAATTTAGATTTTAAAAATCCAAAGTCATTTGCACACCGCCTTCTGGTGGGTCTTTTTTATCTTTATCTTCTTTTTTCTTTGGTTTTTCTTCAACGGCATCTTCGTCTTTATCTCTAGTGTCAATTATTTCAAGTTCAATTTCTTCGCCTTGTACAAATTCGCCTTCATCATCTTCAAAATTTTCTTCTTCATCTTCATCTTCAGGCTTTTCTTTTTCCAAAGGCTGGTCGAAAATAATTTCAGAAGTTTCAAAAGTTGTTAATCGCTTTCCTCTAGCACCAATTCCTTTAACAGCAATAAATTCTTCAGCATCAATAAATTCTGGTTCACGTGATTCGTGCTTACCTGCAAAAACTATTTTTACCAATGGAAATTCATCATAAGAAAGAGCAACAAGATAAGAACCTTCAGTTTCCGAAATTATCAATTGCTCACGTAAATCTTCTTGAACTTGGAAACGTTTTAGATAGAAGAAATTCTGTTCAGAATCGTAATGAATAGCAGTATAAACTATGTCTGGATCGTATTTTGCAATTTTTAAAATATTTTCTTCGTAATGATTAGATAAATCAAAATTTGTTAATCTACATTTTCCAGATTTTGTAAAGACAATAATTTTGTCTTCGCCCTCAAACTCACCTAAATACAACCCTCGCTCGCTATCATTAAGTCTAAAAATTTCTTCATCAAACCAAATTTTCCTGCCACCAAGTGTAGAAACACCTTCTTCTTTCAAAGTAATTTTATGAATATCATGTTTAGAAAGTATATTTCCTTGTGCAGTACGTCCTTTTATTGCAATATCTTTAAAATCAACTTCAAAGGAAAGCTTTCTAATTTTTGGTTTCGGCTTTAAAAATACTTTTACCACTTCGGCTTCTCCATTTGGATTTGCAGAAAAATAAAGAATTCTCGAACCTTCGGCTCCCTTTGTTAAATCATACTCTCTATCGCGAGTAACTCCTGTTACAGCAAAACGTTTTATATAAGAAGTGGAAGTTTTACCATCTCTATAAGCTACATTATAAATTGTTCGCTTATCGTTTCTAACAAAAACATTTACATACAAAATATCTTTCCCAAAATATGCTTTTTCAGAAACTTTTGAGATTATATACTTTCCGTCTCTTCTAACAACTATAATGTCATCAATATCAGAACAATCGCAAACATATTCATCTTTTTTCAAACCATAACCTACAAAGCCTTCTTTATAGTTCACGTAAAGCTTTTCATTAGATATTGCAACCTGTGCAGTATCTATAGTATCGAAATTTCGCATTTCAGTTTTGCGTTCGCGACCCTTACCGTATTTTTCTTTAATACGTTTATAATAATCAATGGTGTATTGAGTAAGATGCTCAAGATTATATTGGATTTTTTTAATTTCTTCCAAAATATTCAACAAATCTTCTTCGGCTTTGTCGCTATTAAAACGCAAAATTCTCTTCATTTTTATTTCTAGCAACTGTAATAAATCGTCTCGCGTAATTTCGCGTATTAAGTTTAATTTATGTTCTATTGCTTTTGAATGAATAAAATCAATTGCTTGATCTGTTGACTTTGCATTTTCGTATTCTTTTTCTTTATAAATACGTTTTTCGATAAACCATTTTTCCAAAGAAAGCGAGTGCCATTCTTCCTCTAGTTCAGCTTTATGAATTAATAATTCCTGCTGAAGAAGATTTCTTGTATTTTCAACTGAATGCTTTAAAATTTCGGAAACACCTATAAATTGCGGTGCATCATCTTTTATAACACAGGCATATGTGGGTAGCGACATTTCGCACTGTGTAAATGCATATAAAGCATCAATAGTTTTATCGCTAGAAACTCCTGATGGCAAGTGAATTAAAATTTCAACAAATTCTGCTGTATTATCTTCAATTTTCCTAATTTGAATTTTCTTACTGTCGTTGGCAGCAATAATAGAGTCAATTAACGAACCTGTTGTTGTCCCAAACGGAATTTCGCGAATAACTAATGTACGTCTATCTATTTTTTCGATTTTCGCACGCACTCTAGCACGTCCGCCTCTTAATCCATCATTATATTTGCTAAAATCTCCATATCCACCTGTTGGGAAATCGGGATATAATTCAAAATCCTTATTTTCTAAATGTGCAATGCTAGCATCAATAAGTTCTACAAAGTTATGTGGTAAAATTTTTGAAACTAAGCCCACAGCTATACCTTCTACTCCTTGAGCTAAAAGCAAAGGGAATTTTACTGGTAAAGTTATGGGTTCTTTATTTCTTCCATCGTATGATGATTTCCAAACTGTAGTTTTAGGATTAAAAACAACTTCAAGAGCAAATTTTGTTAATCTAGCTTCTATATATCGTGGTGCTGCAGCTGAGTCGCCGGTTAAAATATTCCCCCAGTTTCCTTGACAATCAATTAAAAGTTCTTTTTGTCCAAGTTGCACAAGAGCATCGCCTATAGAAGCGTCTCCATGTGGGTGATATTGCATTGTATGACCTACAATATTTGCAACTTTATTATATCGTCCATCATCGAGTTGTTTCATGGCATGCATCAAACGCCTTTGAACTGGCTTAAAACCGTCATTTATATGAGGTACTGCACGCTCCAAAATTACGTAAGAAGCATAATCCAAATAGNTATCTTTAAACATCTTTTGCAGACGAGTAACTTTTTGGTCTTCTTGCTCTACAACTTCAATTGGAACAAAATCTTCGTTATTTTCTGAACTATTGTTAGATATATTGTTATTTTCTTCACTCATGTTTTATAAAAATCTTCCTTTTTATATATCTTCTTCAACTCTTAGATTGTTAATAATAAATTCCTGACGTTCAGGGGTGTTTTTCCCCATATAAAACTCAAGTAAAGGCTGAATTTGGTCGGCTTTCGACAAAGTTACTGGCTCAAGTCTAATGTCTTTACCTATAAAATTTTTAAATTCGTCAGGTGAAATTTCACCTAGCCCTTTAAAACGAGTTATTTCAGGATTTTTAAGTTTTTGAATAGCTTCGTTTTTTTCTTTTTCGTCATAGCAATAAATTGTTTCTTGTTTATTCCTAACTCTAAAAAGCGGTGTTTGCAAAATAAACAAATGTCCGTGTTTTAATAAATCTGGAAAAATTTGCAAGAAAAAAGTAATTAGCAAAAGACGAATATGCAAACCGTCAACATCGGCATCGGTTGCTATCACTACATTTCTATATCTTATGTTTTCAATTCCTTCTTCTATATTCAAAGCAGCTTGCAAAAGATTAAATTCTTCGTTTTGGTAAACTATTTTTTTAGTTTCTCCATAAGAATTCTTAGGTTTTCCTCTCAAACTAAAAACAGCTTGAGTATTTACATCTCTTGACTTTGTAATAGAACCGCTTGCAGAATCGCCCTCGGTTAAGAAAATTGTTGTTTCGTAACGTCTTTCATCGTCTGAATTGTAATGAATTCTACAATCTCTTAGTTTTTTATTATGAAGACTTACTTTTTTCGCTCTTTCTCTAGCTAATTTTTGAACTCCTGCAATTGCTTTTCTATCTTTTTCCGAAGCAAGAATTTTCTTTTGAATTTCTTCAGCAATATCAAGGTTTTTATGAAGAAAGTCATCAACTTTTTTCATAAAGTCAAAAATATAATTTCTCACAGTAGGACCTTCGGGACCCATATCTTTTGAGCCTAATTTTGTTTTTGTTTGTGACTCAAAAATAGGTTCTATAACTCTTATACTTATTGCAGCTACTATACTTTGTCTAATATCATTAGCATCAAAATCTTTTTTATAAAAGTCGCGAATAGTTTTCACAAAAGCTTCTCTAAAAGCAGCCAAGTGAGTACCACCTTGAGTTGTATTTTGTCCATTTACAAAAGAATAATACTCTTCGCTATATTGTGTGCCGTGAGTAAAAGCTATTTCTATATCGCCATTTTTTAAATGCACGATAGGATACAGAGGTTCTTGATTAAGATTTTCGTTTAGCAAATCTAGTAAGCCATTTTTTGAATAGAAACGTTCACCATTAAAGTTTATAGTTAAACCTGTGTTAAGATAAGTATAATTTCTCAACATAGTTTCTATAAATTCTTGAATGAAATTATATTTCTCAAAAATCTCTGCATCAGGTGTAAAAACGACTAAAGTACCATTTGGCTCATTTGTATCAATTAGTTCTGTTTCAGAAATTTTTATTCCTCTAGAAAATTCAGCAGATTTCTTTTTTCCTTCGCGGTATGAAGTAACTTTAAAAGAAGAAGACAGAGCATTTACAGCTTTAACTCCTACTCCATTCAGTCCAACAGATTTTTGAAAAACGCTAGAATCGTATTTTGCTCCTGTGTTCATTTTAGAAACCACATCTACTAATTTTCCTTGCGGAATACCACGTCCATAGTCTCTCACAGAAAGAGTGTGATCTTCTAGCTTAATATCTATATTTTTCCCAAAGCCCATAGCATACTCGTCAATAGAGTTGTCTATAACTTCTTTAAGCAAAATATAAATTCCATCATCTTTGGACTTCCCATCTCCTAATTTGCCTATATACATTCCTGGGCGTTTTCGGATATGTTCTTCCCAATCTAAAGTTTTGATACTATCTTCTGAATAATTCGCTACCATTTAACAGTCCTTTCCATAAGTGCACAAAAATAGCTTTAATATATTTATTTTTTCAAATTTTGCAAATTAAAATATTAACATTTTAAAGTTGATAAAAAAGATATGATATTTCACACACACATTACAAACACTTAAAATACCAATGCAGTACTTTAAATTTATTAACAATTTATTCGTAGAACAATGATATAAGTGTAGGTGATATGAAACGTAAGAATTTCAGCATAAATTAGTTCAAGTTTTAAAATCCTCACCACATTGTAAGCAAAAACGAAACTTATTTCGATAAAATTCGTATAATTTTATTTAAGAACTGCAATGAAAAATTTAAGTATCAAACATTTATTGATTTTATTCTTGACAACAATGCTAATAGTTTGTTTAACAAGTTGTGAAGAAGACTTCGAGAATGCAAGCACACTCAAAAAGCTATATAAGACATACAAAAATGGTTCAATCGACGAATGTAAATACAATGACCAGACTGTTTATCGTGCAACATTAAACGTTTATGACGCAAATGTTGTTATTCACGATAAAAACGGAAAACAAATTGGAACTTGCAATTACGCTTGGGAACAATTTGACGTAATATGCACAAAACTAACAGACTGCGAAACTATTTACAGATGTAAAGACAATATTTGGGGATTTCCCGAAATTGATAAATATGGACTTGGGAAGTAATATAGAAACATTAAAAAAACTTTAAGTTTACTTTGTAAAATATTTTTCCTCACTACAAAATGCTTTCATGTAAAATAAATTTACAAATACATATTTTGAAAATTAAACTGTTATATTTGCAACATAATTTATAAGGTATTTTAAAATGCTTAAAGATAAACATAATCAATTCAATAAACTTATTTGGTTTCTATTTGCAATTACAATTGTTATTACATTAGCTCCTTTTTTTAAGGTTGGGATTACATCTGCAGACGATTTAGGCAACTACACAAGATATCTTGATGGCACAGTTTTTTCAAGTTCATGGATATTTGCAAGAGATGCAGGCAGATTTTATTTTATTATTACAATACCAATTTATTCGCTACCATATGTGGGCGATAGTTTTATTTTTACTAAAATAATTCAAAATTTGTTCTTGCTACTCTCTTACGCTATGGCAGCAATTTTGATTAAAAAATTTTTCAATTCTCGCGAGATAGCACTTCTTTTTTTCCTAGTTTTGGTAATGGCTACTCCTATTTCGACAAATTATCATATTCCTTTTATTGCCTATCCATTTTATTTTACTTTTAGCTTTGCTTTGTTAATTTCAGCAGTCTTGCTGTTTATCAAATATACAGAAACAAATAAGTACAAATTCCTAATTTTTTCGGCAATTATTTTCTTTATTTCATTGTTATTTTACGAAACCTACTTGCTTTATTTATTCTTCTTCTGTATTTGGTTATTTGTACGCAACATCAAACTGTCAGGAGGTTTTAAAAATGTTTTCAAATCAAAAACAACATACAAAGAAGTTGTTCCCTATGCATCAGCAGGGCTTTTGTATGTAATACTATATTTTGGTTTTAGATTGCTACTTAAAAATGAAGGAGAAATTTACTCTGGTAGCTCATTTGCACAAAATTTTAGTTGGAAAAACTT
>JGI24710J26742_10004543_pt1 | contig 11357 bp, 10 predicted proteins | sample BioPla2DNA2_FD_26742 | JGI IMG/M metagenome (IMG submission 26742) | reverse complement strand
AGATCTGAATTGTCCTTTCTCGGAGGTAAGTGTGGTTGTTCAAGAACATTTTACCAGAGGCTTTTCAGATCTCTTTTTAATTTTTAACTTAACAGAACAGTTCATGAAGCTAGGAGAAAAATATGATTACGAAAATGATGAAAAATCTTGATAGTAAAACACGACAAAAAATTGTCCAAGGCAGTGTTATCCCGCGTCCGATCGCTTGGCTAACAACTTTAAATACCGATAATTCAATTAACCTGGCCCCATTCAGTTATTTTACAATGCTATCTTCAACTATGGTCGGTGTTTCAATNCAACGTGTTGCAGGNAAACAAAAAGATACAGCCAGAAATTTATTACGTACGAAAGAGGCAGTCATACAAATTCCTGATCGATCACTCCTAAAATTAATGGATTTGTCGGCCAAACCTTTAGATGAAAATCATAGCGAAATTGACCTGACCGGTCTTACAACCGTAGCCAGTGACTTGGTAAAAGTTCCCGGCTTGCAGGATGCGAAAATAAGAATGGAGGCTTTCCTTGAAACATCGATTCCACTTGAGGATTATAACAAGCAAGAGATTGAAGCTGATTTGTTTTTGCTAAGAATAGAAGCTGCTCATTTGGCTGATACAGTCTATGATCAGGATAAAAACTACGTTTTGCATGAAAATCTGGAACCCTTGGCACGTCTTGCAGGTCCGAATTATGCAACAATAAATACAATTACAGATTTTCAAAGGCAATTCTAATTTACTTCACAGTTATTGCCGGTTTGAATGCTCGAATATTGATTTGATATTTGGAAGGTTCATTTTGAAAGGAATTATGAAAGGAAGTTAATATGAAAAAAGTATTTGTTTTAGGCGGTACCGGATTTCTAGGATATTATACAGTGAAAGAATTGTTAAATAGAGGATATCAGGTTAAGACGATGGCTTTGCCGCCACTACCAACCGATGATTTATTACCTGAAGAAGTAGAATTAACCCTTGGAGATATCAATCAACTTTCAGATGATGAAATTTTGGAACTTTTATCCGATGTATACGGGTTTATGTATGCAGCGGGGGCTGATGAGAGAGTGGTTCCCGAAAGACCGGCTCTGAAATTTTTCTATGAAGCAAATGTACTACCAACCCAACGTATTGCAAGATTAGCTGCAAAAGCAGGTGTCAAAAAGTTTGTTATATACGGTTCTTACTTTTCAAAAACTGCTGAGGAAATGCCTGAATTAGGTTTGAAAGATCAAGCATATCCGAATACTCGTCTATTACAGGAACAAGTTGCCTTTGCCGAAGGTGAAGGAATAATGGATGTGACCTCGCTTCGTTTACCATATATTTTTGGTACAATGCCCGGCCGCATGCCATTATGGAAAATGTTTACTGACCAAATCAAAGGTCAAGAACAATGGGCAGTTTTAGGAGGCTCAACTTCATCTGTAACTGTAGAACAAGTTGCAGAAGCAGCAGTCGGAGCTATGGAAAACGGATCACATCGTGAAACTTTTCCGATCAATATGTACAATTTAAAACATGAAGATTTTCATCGTATGATGATTAAAGCCTTAGGTCAAGAAGATACGACCAGTCTCAATGTTGTTCCATATGAAGTGATGCAACCTCAACTAGCGGCAATTGATCAACAATGTGCTGATGAAGGATTAGAGCACGGTATTCATATGGTATTAGCTCAAAAGCTAGCCGATCTGGATATTGTCACAGATCCTGCATTAACAAAAGATAAACTCAAAATTAATGAATATGATGTAATTGCTACTATTGAAAAAACTCTGGAAAAATGTGTTTCTGAATAAGTTATAAAATGTTAATTAGATGATGCTGCAACAATTTTTTTCTCTATAACTAATACTTATGAGGATATTAATCTAATAAATTAACCCCTTAGTTGAATCAAATCAATCAAGGGGTTTTTCAATGAATTATTTTGTTTGTACCTATCTTTTTCAGATTGGAAAATTATTCTAAAATTACTTGCCAAGCTTCAACCAAATCTTCCAAGGAATACCTCGCATTAGCAGGGCTGCTACTAGGCAGTCTAGTCGCTTTTATACCTAAAATAGGTTCTTGGTAAATTTTGAAATATTTATCTGAAGCACCGCCATTGGTGAAAATTCGTGAAATTTGACTTTGTTCCACAACAGACTGAAGATCAGTCGGTACAACATTTCTGATACTGCTATCACTTGAACCGATAATGTCACACTGATAAATAGTATCCCAAGCCGCAACTTGATGCCGTTTCAAAAAATCTTTNCGTTCTTCAAGTGTCAAAGGAGTTTCTTCNCTAAATAAAGTTGCCAAGATCGGCCANAAACGATTTTGAGGATGCCCATACGGAAAACCAAATTCCCTAGTTTTAATTGAGGGAAAACTTCCTAAAATTAAAATCCGAGAATCCGGTTGATAATAAGGCGGCAAAGGATGAACTATTGTTTGATAACGTTCATCTATTTGAGTGCTGTCTGTATTATTTTGCTTTTTTGAAGTCGAGATAAAAATCATTCCTCTCATTAGATTTACTTATCTATAATATCAAGAAAATTACTACAAGAAAACTGAGCATACACTTTAACTCTTGCATTAACGACAAAAGTCTACTAATCTAATTTTATAACACTAGGGGTGTCAATCATTGAGAAATAGATTGACTGAGATAAAACCCTTAGAACCTGAACAAGTAATGTTGGCGGAGGGAAGTGTTATCAATACACATCATCTACCGCGTTTAACCCGCGGTTTTTTATTCCTCCTAGTTAGTATTACAAAACAAAAAGATCTGTTGTTATAAAAAAACAATAGAAACTATCAACTAGGAGGAGATTATTATGGCAATATCCGACAATAAAAACTTACGTACATTACGAGATATTCCTGTAGGTCAAACAGCTATTGTCAAACGTATTCATGGAGCCGGGCAATTAAAACGTCACATTATGGATATGGGAATCACCAAAGGGAGTGAGGTTCTTGTACGTAAACTTGCGCCACTTGGGGATCCGATAGAAATTACGATCAGAGGTTATCAATTGTCATTACGCAAATCAGAGTGTGAGATTATTGAAGTGGAATAGACTTAAGTAAGGTAACTTTTTTTTACAGATGAGTTAGTCTGTTCTAACTTTATATAAAATTATTAAAAATACAATCAAGAGTTAATCTAGGATTTCATTCTGATAGTAAATCAAGATTGATTAAATATTGAAAGGTAATACATATGAGAATTGCTTTAGCAGGAAATCCCAATAGCGGTAAAACAACATTATTTAATAGCTTAACCGGTTCAAATCAGTATGTTGGTAATTGGCCGGGAGTTACTGTTGAACAAAAAACAGGGCACCTAAGAAAAAACAAACATTTAAAAATCATCGATTTGCCCGGTATTTATAGTTTGTCTCCTTATACTACCGAGGAAGAAATCGCTCGTAGTTTTTTATTGGACGAAAAACCTGATGCTATCATCAATATCGTTGACGGAACTAATTTAGAACGAAATCTTTATTTAACTACCCAATTATTGGACTTGAATATTCCTTTAGTTTTAGCTGTCAACATGTCAGATGTAATTGAGAAGACAGGTGACAAAATTGATTTGGAAAAATTGTCCACCGAGCTATCTGTTCCGGTTGTACTTATTTCTGCTTTAAAAGGCAGCGGTTTAGAGAAATTGACCGAACTTACCATGGAAGTTGCTCAAACAAAAAAACAGACTGAATCTGAACAAACCTTCCTTAAGTTTAATCAAGATGTGGAAAATGTCTTAGATCATATTGCAAAAATTGCTTTTGAAGATACAAAACCTGATTTTCAGCGCTGGTATCAAGTTAAATTGTTTGAACGCGATCAAGAAATGCGAGATCATTTAGCTTTGGATACAAACAAAGTAGAGGCGATCGACGAAATAATTACCCTGTATGAAGATCTGGTAGACGAAGATTCGGAAAGTATCATCACTTCTGAACGTTATCGTATTATTAATAATCTGGTTAAAAAATCATATGAGAAAAGTCGCAAAGTAAAATTGTCCACTTCGGATAAAATTGATCGAATTGTTACTAATAGAATTTTAGCTTTACCGATTTTTGTTGTGGTAATGTTTTTTGTTTATTTCCTTTCCATTTCAACGATTGGTACTTGGACAACTGATTTTGTTAATGAAAATATTTTTGATGAAGGTTGGTTTTTATTTGGTAAAGGACGCAGCGCATATACAGAAAAGGTAGAAGAATATGAAGTGTCAGAAACCATAGCTGAAGCTTTTGAAACTGAAATAGAACAAGCCGGTATCAAATCAGAAGATGCAACAAATTTAAAAGTTGAGGTTAACCTTTATGACGAAGAAGGTAATCTTGAAGAAGTTGTAAATGCTGATTATCAGGCCTATCAAGAGGCATCAGCTGCAGTTGAACCTGAACCCGGTGAATTTGGTCCCTGGATACCCAGTATTCCGGACCTGATTGACCAAGGTCTGACTAAATTAAATGTCAGTACTTGGCTACACGAACTGGTGGTTGACGGTATCGTTGCAGGTGTCGGCGCAGTTCTTGGATTCTTACCTCAAATGTTTGTCTTATTCCTGTGTCTGGCTCTACTTGAAGGGTGTGGCTATATGGCAAGAATTGCTTTCATCATGGATCGAATCTTTCGTAAATTCGGTTTGTCCGGNAAATCTTTCATCCCTTTAATGATTGGAACAGGCTGTAGCGTTCCCGGAATAATGGCTGCCAGAACGATTGAGAATGAACGAGATCGACGCATGACAGTTATTACTACAACTTTTATACCTTGTAGTGCAAAATTACCTGTAATCGCTTTAATTGCCGGTGCATTTTTTGGCGGCAAATGGTGGATTGGTGCAGCTTCATATTTTATCGGTATTATAGCAGTTATCATATCAGGTATTATCCTGAAAAAAACCAAAATGTTTGCCGGTGATGTCGCTCCTTTTGTAATTGAATTACCCAGTTACCATTTCCCACGAATGCGCGATATTTTACGCAGCAGCAAAAATCGCACNTGGGAATTTGTCAAACGTGCCGGTTCAATTGTGCTTTTGTCGACCATTGTGATCTGGTTTTTGGGAGCTTATGGCTTTGAAAATGGGTTTGGCAGAGTTGATGACGTCAACAATTCAATCTTGGCTGTCATCGGGTCCGGTATAGGTTGGATTTTTACCCCGCTCGGATTTGGAGGCTGGCGTCCAACTGTCGCGACAATCAGCGGTTTGATAGCTAAAGAAAATGTAGTAGGAACTTTTGGTGTGCTTTACAATTTTGAAGGTATTGCAGAAAATGGTTGGCAAATTTGGCAAAATATGCGCCTTGACTTTACTGCTTTAGCGGCAGCTTCATTTTTACTGTTCAACCTGATCTGCGCACCTTGTTTTGCAGCAATCGGGGCAATTAGAAGAGAAATGGCAAGTGCCAAGTGGACATCGTTTGCCATCATTTATCAAATCGGATTGGCATATTCTATGTCTTTAATTTTCTATCAATTAGGCATGTTGATTCAAGGTAAGCCGGACATTGTGGGTGCAGTTGTTGCCGGGATATTGTTAATTGGATTTATATATTTATTATTCAGANCCGGTTATGATAAGAGGCTTCTAAAAAAATCTAAATCTGCTTATTCTAAGATTTAGTGAAGATGGGGTACAATAATGATTTCTTGGCTAACATCGCATTTGGGAGATTTACTGATTGGTGCAATCTTGATTGTAATTGTTTTTGTCATCATCAGACATTTACTCAAACAAAGAAAACTCGGACCCTGTGCCGGTTGTAGTTGTGCAGCCAAACCTAATAATTGCGGTTTAGATCCTAATGGCTGTGTCTATCAAGATCTGTCTTTAGAAGAATTGCAGGCAATTCTTGAACAGCAGGATTTATCCAAAGATCAATCATAAATAGAATTGGATAAGATGTTTATTTGTCAGCCTGATTATTTCGTAGTTTATTAATGATCAGGCCGGCAAGATCTCTCACTTCTTCAATCTTGAAAAAGTAAGCTAAACCAAAATAGATACAAACAGCCAAGAGAACTGTAAATGCTAAAATAAGAAAGAGCGGTCCGTTGGCAGTTGCATCAATTTTTCTTAGCAAAGCTTCAAACATCAAAGATGATAATAGAGCCATAATTGAAGCTGCTACCATTGATTTGGTTGTAGTAATAATAAAGCTTCTTAAACCGAGCTCTCCGATTTTTTTTCTTAATTGATAGAGTAATAGCAGGCTAGAAATAAAAATCGCAATACTGGTAGTCAAAGCCAATAATTCAACTTTTGCAAAATTTAATATCGCGAAATTCATAATCAAATTAAGCAATACAGTTAACAATCCATTATTCAAGGTTTTCCTATTTTCTTGCATTGCATAGAATACTCTGACAACAACTTCTCGGATTGATTTACCTATCAAACCTAAAGAATAAAATGTTAAGATTCGTGCTGTGTTCAGACTTGATTCTGCAGAGAATTGTCCTCGTTGATATAAGACCTGCACGATAGGCTGCCCAAAAATAATTAAACCGAACGAAGCAGGAATCGCAATTAATAAGCAAATATTAATTGCACTTTTGAAAACTTGTTTAAGCCCTTCCTTGTCTTGTTCAGCAACTTTANGTGAAATTTCCGGATACGCAACAGTCGTAATTGCCGAAACAAAAATACTGATCAGNAAGGTCTCTATTTTATTGGCATAAGTCAGTTGAGAAACATTTCCTATAGATAAGGTCGAAGCGAAACTTCGATCAAGCATTGTATTGATATCATAAATTGCAATACCCAAAAATACAGGCAAACTCAAGTGTAAGATTTTTTTGAAATATTGATCGGAAAAAGTTAATGAAAATTGATATTTGTAATCTCTAAGCTTCAAATCACGTTGTAAGAACAAAAATTGAGCCATTGTCCCAATTACTGAAGCTATCATTAAGCCTTCAATTCCAAAATTATCAGCGAACAAAAACAAATAAATAATGCAAGTCAGATTAAATGCTATTCGCATTGCAGAACTGGCATAATATTTACCTTCACTTTGGAGAAAACCTGCTAATACTCCCACTGTCGCACTGAATATTATGCCCGGAATTCCAAGTCTCAAAAGTTTGACAGCCAATTCAAATTGCTCAGCTGAAAACCCGGTTGCAATTAATCTGATAATCAAAGGTGAAAAGAATTCAACTAGAACAACCAGTCCGAATGAGATGATTCCGATCAGAGTAAAAATCAATCCGGTATATCTGATCTTGGCAGATTTTCCTTGGGCTAACTCAACCTCTGCTAAAACAGGTATCACCGTCGTGATCATAGAATTAACGATCAGATTAAAAAGCAGGATTGTAATGCCGGCAACTGCAAAATAGGTATCACTAAGAGTTCCGGTCCCGTAACGATAAGCAATCAGGACATCACGTAGAAAACCGAAAAACTCACTTAAAAGAGCGAGTAACGTTACGAAAATAATAATTTTTATCGAATCGGCCTTTGATTTAAGCATGATATTTCCCAAATAATCGCATTAAATAAACAAAATTAATTGTAACATATCGGATCCGAGAAAGTAGTTCAATATAATCATTATTGCTCAAATCTTCCGCAATTGTAACAATATCAGGGGTTTTGTTATAATTGATAGATAAAAATAAAATTAAAGAGGTAGTTTGTTTTGCAGTTATGGCAAAAAATTAAACAAAAAATATTTTTCTTCTTCTACGGATTTCTGAATAAGAAGGAAGCAAGAGTAATTAATAAGATTGATGCTAATGCATCAATACTGCATTTAATACATATCTTACGTGAACAAAAGATTGACCGAATCTTAGTAATATGTGATCAAAACTTTGAAAAGCAATTATACTTTTCCAAGTTAAAAGAAAATTTGCAGGGCGCAGGTATGATCTTGACCTTATACTCTGAGCAGGTTGAGAATCCATCAGTAACACTGGTAGAACAATGTGTGCATTTGTTTTTCAGCAATAGTTGCCAAGCGATTCTTAGCATTGGAGGAGGATCTGTGATTGATCTGGGTAAAGCGACTAAAGCTCGTGCGCTCAGACCGGATAAAAGTCTGCACAAATTAAAAGGTTTAGGCAAAGTCAATACAAGCAATAAATCTTTGCCTTTGCTGATCACAATTCCCACAACTTTTACTGCAGGAGAATCTTCAAAAACTGCCTGGATTATCGATCATCCGAATCAAGCAAAATATATCTTGAATGACAATGCTCTGCAACCAAATTATGTTATGCATTGTGCGGAATATATATCAATCATGCCGAAACGCTTAATTGCCGCAACAGGATTAGGAACCTTGACCCAAGCAGTCGAAGCATTGCTCAGTACAAATAATTCTCAGTATATTGAACAAAATGCTATAGAAGCAATCTCCGAACTGCTTGATAAGCTTGAACAAGAAGAGCTTTTTGCCAAGATTGATTCGGAGACTATAGTTGACCTTGAAAAAACAAATCTTGCACCAAAGAATCAACTCATAGCAGATTTGTTAAATGCCGCATATCAAGCAGGAAATGCTTCCGGTAGGACTTTAGCAGGTTATGTAACCGCAATTGCAAATGCCCTCGCAGTTTATTATGATCTGCCTTATAGTGAAGTTTCCGCTGCAACTTTGCCTTTACTAATTGAACAATACTTAAAGCATAAACCGGAGCTATTCACGAATCTATCTGAAAATATTAGTGCAGAAAAAATACTAACTACAATCAGCTCTTTGCAGAAAAAATGGGAATTGGAAACAAACTTTCCCCAAATAAATGTTGTTCAAATACCTGATCTGATTGAATTCGTAAATAATGATCTGCGAAGTATCTACTCTCCCCCACTTTATTTATCTGATGAGGAATTAGGTGAAATCTTAAAAGCACTTGCCTAAGCAAGTGCTATACCAAGATTTCTACAAGCTAATCAATGATTATTTTAAAGAACCGGAACCGGTGTTAGTATTTGCAATTATTTATTTTGAAGCAAAAAACTTTTGGCTAAAGTCATTCAGGCGATTCAAAAATTCATTAATCTTGTCTTCTGCAGTAGCATAAGAAACTCTGATAAAATGATCCAGGTTCAGTCTACCTGTTGATTTACCAAATCCCACTCCGGGAACTGTTACTGCATTGGTATTCTTAAGAACTTTTAAACAGAATTCTCTAGATGGCATTCCAAATTCGCTTATATTGGTGAAAGCATAGAATGCACCTCCGGGCTGAACGCAAGAGAAACCTTTAATATCGTTCAAACCTTTAACGATAATATTTCTGCGTTTTTCATATGATTCTGTCATTTTTTCAGAATCAGGAAGGCATTCTTCCAATGCTGTAATACAAGCTTCTTGAGCCGGAACAAAAATACTGTTGGCGAAATTCTGATGTAAAAGAGTCATCTTGGAAATTAATTCCGGAACAGCTATTACATAACCGATTCTCCAACCTGTCATGGCAAAAGTTTTTGAAAAACTATTGATGAAAATAATATTATCTTTAATTGCCGGATATTTGGTCAAGGAAGCCGCTTTTTGATTATCGAATACAATTGTACGGTAAACTTCATCAACTAAGGCAAAGAGATCATGTTTTTCGATAATACCCGCTATCTCGTCTATTGTTGATTTAGGCAACACGGCACCGGTAGGGTTGGAAGGGGAATTAATCATGATTGCTTTTGTTTTGGGAGTAATGGCAGCTTCAATATCTTCCGGATTAGGTGCAAAACCATTTTCTTCATAACCGGGAACACATACAGCAACACCTCCGGCCACAGCGATCATGCCTAGATAATTCGGCCAACAAGGAGTTAAGACAATGACTTCATCACCTGGATTGATTGTAGCAAGTAAAGCTAATTGTAAAGCCTCGGTAGCGCCAATTGTCACTAAAATATTATCTTCCGGATCAGCCTCAATATTTGTACCGTCAACCTCTTTATGATGTTGATGAATTGCTTCTCTTAATGCTAAAATTCCTCTATTTTGAGAATAAAAAGTTTTACCTTCGAGCATAGATTTATACGCTCTCTCGATAATGGGTTGAGGAGTAACGAAATCAGGCTCACCAACTGTGAAATTTAAGATATCTGTCATACCTGCAGCCGCAGTATGCATTTCACGGATAATTGATCCCTTTAAAGTCATCGCCAGATTTGATAATTCTCTCATTTTTCCCTCCCGCTCCACTTGCATTCTTCTAAACAATGCATCAGATACTAATAATTATACCTTTTCTAGAATAAATTTAAGTTAATATCATAGCAGAATAGTCTGAAAATAAAAATAGAAATTAAATTTTTATTTTCTTATTTGTGCATCTGCAATAATTTAAACTATTAAGCGCTAGTAATAGTTTAATTTGAACATGTCATAATAAAAGACAATTCTTAAGTTAGTCTTTCCAATAAGGGTAGAAATTTCTTATGGAGTACCGGATTTGCCGAGACTATCGATGATGGTTGGAAGATATCTATAGCTTGACCTTTAAAATCAGTTACAACTCCACCCGCTTCTTCTACAATCAAAATACCTGCCGCAAAATCCCAAGGGCTAAGTGTAGGTTCATAAAAGATCTGAAACCTGTCTGCAGCAATGTATGACAGATCCAGAGCGGCAGAACCAAAACGTCGTACATCTTCTGTGGCAAAGAATACATCGGACAAAACTTCGAAAACCACCTTATGATCTATATCAGTTCCACGTCCGTATGGTGCAGAGCCAAAAGCAACAATTGCTTGACTTAGTTCTTGGAGTTCTCTCATCTTTAAGTCTAGTTTTGTTTGTTTAGGATAGTTTCTTTTTGCTGCTTGAATCAGCTTAGCTCCCTCGCCTCTACTTGCGACGAACAATTCATCCAGAAAAGGGTCATAAATGACACCAAAGTCTAAATCAAGACCATTCCAATAAGCCAAAGAAATAGCAGAATGTTGTATATCCCAAACTAAATTGGTCGTACCGTCTATCGGATCAAGAATCCAACAAGGCTTTGTTTGATCAAAGCTATGGCGCTCTCCTTCTTCACCTAAGAATTGATGCTCAGGGAATATTTTCAAAAGTTCTTTTTCTATGTAGTTTTGGATTTCCTGATCAACTCGGGTCACATAATCACCAAAACCTTTAACTTCTATATCAAGATCAGCTTGAGATCCGGTTTCTGTTTCGAAAATAATCTGAGCGGAATCCAAGACAATTTTTATTATTTCGGTTTTCTCTTCTTTAGTTAATTTATTCATATTGACCTCTATTCTCTTATCTATGTTCTGTTAAGTTAAAAATTAAAAAGAGATCTGAAAAGCCTCTGGTAGAATGTTTTTGAAGAAAATTATCTACCTCCGAGAAAGGACAGTTCAGATCT
>JGI24710J26742_10004540_pt1 | contig 11359 bp, 11 predicted proteins | sample BioPla2DNA2_FD_26742 | JGI IMG/M metagenome (IMG submission 26742) | reverse complement strand
ATATTTCTACTACTGCATAATGTATTAGTAGAAAGGAGTTGATAATATGGGAAATAATTTCTGTGATTTTTTTGGATTTGGATTTGACTGCAACCGCAGAAGACATGATCACAGACCGTATGGGCGTAGCCCCTACTGGAGGGATGATAGAAGACCTTGTAGAAGCTGCAAGCCTTTACCTTATAGAAGAGGCCCTCGTTCCAGATTTTATGATGATTAATCGATTTTCTCATGAATAAAACCCTAACTAATGCAAATTTTATATACTTTTCATAGATAACCCCTTTACTTCAACACTTTGTCGTGTTAAAATCATATTTATGAGAATTGATTCACTACTGGATGAAGGAGAGGAGTCCAAAGATGAATAAAAAAATAAAAACCCCTGCGGTTGATCACTTATTTGAAGCCATACTAAGTTTAAAAACGCCAGAGGAATGTTATATATTCTTTGAAGATATCTGTACTGTCAATGAATTGCTTTCTTTATCACAACGCTTTGAAGTAGCAAGAATGCTGCGAAACCAAAATACTTATCTAGAAATCGCAGAAAAAACAGGCGCATCTACTGCTACCATTAGTAGAGTCAACCGTTCTTTAAATTACGGTAACGACGGATATGATATGGTCTTTTCAAGAATCAACAAAGCAAAAGAAGAAAATTCACAAAAATAATATAAAATCTAAGTCCCATAAGGCTAATTTACATCTCCTTATGGGGCCTTCTTTTTAATTTCATTATTTTTCTGTGGCTCTTTGCTTTATTATTCCTTTTTCAGTATTGCTCTTTGCTTTATCATTATCATTATTTTTCAGTATTGCTAATAGTATTATTACTCACACTTTTTTCTGTTATGTTCTGTTCTTTGCTTTATGTTCTCATTAATTTTCAGTTTGCTATTAAGATTATTTCTCTTATTTTTTCTTTCTATTTTGATCTTTGCTTTATTATTCTCACTGATTTTCAGTTTTGCTATTAAGATTATTTCTCTTATTTTTTTATTATGTTCTTTGCTTTATTATTCGCATTAATTTTCAGTTTGCTATTAATATTATTACTCTCATTTTTTTCTATATGTTCTTTCCTTTATTACTCTCACTATTATTATGTTTTGCTCTTGGCTTTATAACTCTCACTATTTTTCTGCTTTATTCTTTGCTTTATCCATCTGTGATTTCTCAAGATTCTTACCATTCTCTACCTTATTTGTAGCTTGGGCAGAAGCTGTTTTGCCACCCATCAAAGCTTGATCTATCATTTTTTCTATCATATGCTTTCTCATGTAAACATCGAAACAAAGCATGCTGATAAAAGCAAAGGTCGTTAGGAAATCACGATCTTCTTCATTGGTAACCTCTGGGAAGGCTTCTTTGGCTTTGGTCATCTTACGAATCATGTCCTTGGTAAGGGCATCGGTTTGCTCTATTTCCAAACGATAAATCTCTTCGTAGATCTCTTTCAAGCTTATCTTTTTGGACTTACCCCCGTAATATCGTTGTGTTAGTGGATTAAATATGCTCTGTATATCGCTAATGGATAAAATATTTTTAAAATAGTATATAAATATCAAAAGGAACATATGCTCCTTATTATATTTCTTCTTATTGGGGGGTGGAAGTAACTCGTTCTTAGTATAATTGTTNATCATTGTCTTGGTCAGGAGTTTATCTTCCGAATATCTTTTTGACGATTTCAGATGACTATCCATAAATGTAGTTACCTGATCCATATATAAATCAATATCAGGAATATCGTCTGGCATTATATATTTAATATCTTTAAGACTATCAATCAGTCCCTTGATAATTTCTTCTTTCTTGACATCCATCATATCACCTCTTAAAGCAATTATATAGTATTGGTTACTAGATGTCAAAGCAAAAATAATTACGTAAATAGAAGGATTTTCTAAATACATTTAAGGAATTTCCCAATAAAAGTATCCGATGCCATGGACCCCTCCTTGCTAATCCTTGAAACTACTTTTCCCCCATGATATAATCCTAGTTAAGCAAATAATACATTGAATTAGTAGGACAAGACACTTTTTCAATACATAAAGGTAGGTAAAATTATGAGCATTTATGATACATTAAACCCTGAACAAAAGCAGGCGGTTTTCCATGATAAAGGTCCACTTCTCATACTTGCAGGAGCCGGTTCCGGTAAGACCAGAGTGCTAACACATCGGATTGCTTATTTGATTGAAGAGCGACAAGTCAATCCCTGGAATATCCTAGCCATTACATTTACCAATAAGGCGGCTAGGGAAATGCGAGAACGAGTGGACAAGCTGGTTGGATATGGTTCCGAAGACATCTGGGTAAGTACCTTCCACTCTACTTGTGTAAGAATACTACGTCGATTTATTGAGACCCTTGGATATGGTCGAAGCTTTACCATCTACGATACCGATGATCAGAAAACTCTCATGCGTGAAGTTTGTAAATATCTGAATATCGATACCAAAAGAACAAACGAAAGAGCGATCCTATCTGCCATATCAAAGGCTAAGGACGAACTCATTGGTCCTGAGGAATTTGCCAGACAGGCAGGGGGAGATTATAACCAAACTCGATACGCTGAGGCTTATACCGAATATCAGAAACGCCTAAAAGCAAGCAATGCCTTGGATTTTGATGATCTGATATTTAAAACAGTAGAGCTATTCCAGACAAATGCAGAAGCCCTACGTTATTTTCAAAATCGTTTTCGTTATATCATGGTGGATGAATATCAGGATACCAATACTGCACAGTTCCATTTGATACATCTTCTTGCTTCTGGAGTGGATGAGGATGGAAAAAGAAACTTTAATCTTTGTGTGGTAGGTGACGATGACCAATCCATATATAAATTCCGTGGGGCAAATATCCACAATATTTTAAATTTTGAAAAGACATTCCCCAGCGCCAAGGTGATTAAACTAGAGCAAAACTATCGTTCCACCAAAAGTATTTTAAATACTGCCAATGAGGTCATCTGCAATAATCAGGGACGTAAGGAAAAATCCTTATGGACCGATAACGAAGAAGGGGAACCCGTTCATTTTACTCAATTTGAAACAGATTTTGAGGAAGCGGATGGTATCACCAGTGAAATTAAAAGAAGTGTGGAAAATGGCGAGGCAAACTACAGTGATTTCGCAATTTTATATCGTACCAATGCCCAGTCTAGACAATTTGAAGAAAAATTAATCCTAAAAAATATTCCTTATAAAATTATTGGTGGTACAAATTTCTATTCCCGTAAGGAAATAAAAGATGTTTTAGCATACCTGAAAACCATTGAAAATGGACTCGATAGTATCGCTGTTAAAAGGATTATCAATGTACCCAGAAGGGGAATTGGTCTTACCACCATTGATCGGGTCAATGACTATGCGCTTCAAAATGATATCAGCTTTTACGATGCCTTAACCCGGGCGGAACATATCCCTGGATTACAACGTTCCGTTACAAAAATTATGTCCTTTGTTAGCCTTATCGAAGGTTTAAAATCACGCATAAACCTTGAGACTTATTCTCTGAAAGATTTGGTAGATGATATCTTGGATGCAACTGGTTATGTAAGGGAACTGGAAGCAGAAGATACGGAAGAATCCAAGGATCGAATCGCCAACATCGATGAATTAATTAATAAAATCGTTACCTATGAGGAAACTGCAGAGGAAGAACCTACTTTAAGTGGATTTTTAGAAGAAATTGCTCTGGTATCTGATATCGATAATCTAACGGAAGATTCCGAATATGTTGTCCTGATGACTCTTCATAGTGCAAAAGGTCTGGAATTCCCTTATGTATATCTTTGTGGTATGGAAGAAGGAGTTTTCCCAGGTTACATGTCCATCATGGCAGAAAACCCCTTGGAAGAAATTGAGGAAGAACGAAGACTTTGCTATGTAGGTATTACTAGGGCTATGAAACGTCTATCCTTAAGCGCAGCCAAACAAAGAATGTTACGAGGGGAAACTCAGTATAATAGACCCTCTCGTTTTATCAATGAAATACCAAGATATCTTTTAAAAATGACCCTTCCTACTCATAGAAGAGGACAGATGAATCGTACTGTTTCAACCCTAGATTTTGATCAACCTTTTACAGAGCGTTCCTATAAGCAACCACAGATCTCCAATAAGCCCTATGTTCTACCAAAAGCAAAGCAATTTGCTGGTAAACAAATGGGAACCCTTTCTTATGAGGTTGGAGATACTGTAAAACATATAAAATTTGGTCTTGGAACGGTTCTGGACATTACCATGGGTGGTAAGGATTATGAAGTAACCGTAGAATTTCCTAACTACGGAGTGAAAAAACTCCTATCTACCTTTGCAAATTTAATTAGAATTGATTAAACTACTTATTTAAATTCAGCCTTCTATTATATTGTTAAGACCATGAAAGAAATATCCCAACGTGAAGTGCTTTCACATTGTTGCCTTAAACCAAGGAAAATATTTCTTCATGGTCTTTCTTTTAATTTATTTCATTAACTTTTATACAAAGCAACATCTTTGAAATTAAAACACTTTTGAATTTAGGCTTTGAATTTGACTTGGAATTAGTCTAGGCATTTTGTCTTGGAATTTTAGTCTTTGAATTTGGTCTTTGAATTTTATCTTGGCATTTGCTCTTGGCATTTGGTCTTTTAATATCATTTCTAAATCTAGTTTTTGAATTAAGATTTTTTATATGGTCTTAGAAAGGACAGAACTATAACTTCACATTTTGAATAAAATGAAACTTGTTTTGATATTATATAGTAAAACAGATGAATTGGTGATATAATATAATGTAGTTAGTGACAAGCAATGCCTTGTCAAAAAGAATTAGAAAGGGAGTGTAACATATGAGTAATAAAATTGATGATTTATTAAACGCAATGAAGCTAGGTGAATTAATTCACAGAAAAGATCCCGCAGAAAAAAGAAGACGTACTATTATGTGTGTTTTAGCAGTAATCGGTGCAGTTGCAGCCGTTGCAGCTATCGCTTATGCTGTGTATAAGTACATGAATCCAGATTATTTGGAAGATTTTGATGATGATTTTGATGAATACGAAGAAGATTTGGATTTTACAACTTATGATACCGATGATGTGGCGGAAGAGGAAGTATCAGAGACAGATCCTACTGAATAAACTTAACGAAATTAAAAAGAGCTGTTGCTACCAATTATCTTATCACATTTCTTATTTATAGAAATATGATTAGGATGATGGTAACAACAGCTATTTTACTTAATTCATATGAAATCTATTACTTCTTATTTGCTTTTTCTGCAAATNTTCTATTGATAATGTCTTCGTAAGGAACCCTTGCCGTCAACTCTCCTGCTTCATCTAAAATATCCTGCAATAAAGTTAGGCTTTCTTCTTCAAAGATCAAATTATCTTTCCAAGTATCCTGATCATAATATCTTCTCGTAATCATAATAAGGGTATCCTTATCTGTTTCTGCAAATTGAGGTGCAATCACATCAGCAATCTCTTCCGGAGTATGGGATGCAACAAATTCCATCCCTTTTTGAATTGCATTGGTAAATCCTTGAATAATATCAGGATTTTTTTCAATATAGCTCTTTTTCGCACAAAATGCTGTATATGGAACCTTTCCACTATCTACACCAAGGGAGGCCACAACTTTACCTGCTCCATCNAATTCCAAAGCGGTTGCTGCTGGTTCAAATTCAATCGTATAATCACCTTGACCCGCAGCAAAGGCCTGTGAGGTCAAACCAAAATCAATATTTTGAACGATTGTCAGATCCGCTGTAGGATCAATCCCCTGTTTCTTCAAAATGTACTCAAATACCATCTGGGGCATTCCGCCTTTACGGCCGCCGATTACAGTTTTACCTTTGATGTTCTCCCATTTGAAATCTTCATTCATATCTCTAGATACTAAGAAGTTACCTGCCCTTTGGGTCAACTGAGCGAAGTTTACTACATAGTCGCTGGCTCCTTCATTATAGACATAGATGGAGGCTTCTGCGCCCATGAAACCAATTTCCGCCTCGCCACTTAGCACGGCTGTCATTGTCTTGTCAGCCCCCAGTCCATTTACAAGGTTAACCTTTAAGCCTTCCTCCTTAAAGTAATCCTTCTCAAATGCTACATACATAGGTGCATAAAATATAGAGTGAGCCACTTCATTTAATGTTATTTCCTTAAGTCCATCATTCTTTTTACACCCTGATATTAGGGCTACAACCATGGTAATAGCAACTAGTATACAAGCTAGTCTTCTCTTCATAGGACCCTCCCAGAAAATATACTACTTTATAATATATCGAAGGGGTAGGAGGTTTGTGCTTGTATACTGTGAAAGAGTTTTAATAAAAGGCTGGGATGATATATTTCCCTATCTATTTCCTAATTAAATAAGGATTTCTTTGCTAATGTAACCTCATATACTTTGTTAACGTATTGCCCGTTAGCATCTCTTGCTTTAACAACCACTTCCACGGTTTGACCTTCCCTAGTAAAGGTAAGGATGTTTCGTAGGTCATCCGTTGTTTCTACTACTTGGCCATCAAGCTTTACTATGATCTGTCCTACCTGTAAACCAGCCTCTTCTGCAGGGGAATTCTTAACTAATTCCTTAATATAAACTCCCATTGGCATATTAAATTCTTGAGCCCATATTTCAGTAACATTATTTGCTAAGGCTATGCCAAGGAATCCTTGTTCTGATTCATCAATTTTTTCTCGATTGATTAGCTTATTAATCATAGGAAGTGCATCAGAAATCGGGATTGCATATCCCATTCCTTCTACTTGTGCAGAAGCGAATTTTATGGAATTTATACCAATGATTTTACCGGATGTACTGATCAATGCTCCACCACTATTACCTGGATTGATGGCCGCATCCGTTTGAATTAGGGTCATCTTTATGCCCTCTATCTCTATCTCACGGTTGATTGCACTGATATAGCCTACGGTTACCGATTGACCATATCCAAGGGCATTTCCTATGGCAATTGCCATTTCACCAGCCTTCACCGCATTGGAATCCCCAAGAGAAGCCACCTTAATATAAGAAACGGTTTCCTCTGAAAGATCATCTAAGTCAACGGTTAAGACCGCTAAGTCGGTTCTGGCATCGGATCCCTTGACCTTGGCATTTGCCACCGTTTCATCACCAAATATGATCTCTACCTTCTCTGCCCCTTCAATTACATGGTTGTTAGTGACAATTAACAATTGGGAGGCATTCTGTCCAACAATAATTCCAGAACCGCTACCTTTTACCGGTTCAACAAATCGTCTTCCGAAGAAGTCATAACTTGATATGGTTGCAGAGGAGTTGATAGCTACGATGGATGGCATCACTTTTTCTACAACATCGGAAACATCACTAATCACAGCATCCTCTATGTTATTGATGGGAATGATATCCGCTGTGTCTTCTGTGTTTTCCTGGTTAATTTGCAATAAATCTGAACCAGATTCATTTTGCATTAAATCTACATTCTTTGGCCTAGTGAAATAATTATAGCCTTGCATGGTAGCCGAAGCAATAATTCCAAATGCCACCGCTGCTGCTGTAAATTTTATCATTCCAATGAACTTCTTCTTCTTTTTCGGCTTTTCCTCTATTATCTTTGGCTCTGGATAAAGGGTGTAGGGTGTATTATGATTGGTAAGATAATAATCATTCTTACCATTATAATCATTGTTCCTATTATTATTCATATATGAAATCTCCTTTCGAAACTGATTAACCATGTTTTATTTTGTTAAACTCAGTCTACCAAGAAATTATGTTCACTTTGTGATTATATTTTGAAAATACTATGATTTATAGATAACTACCTAGTATTTTTAAATCCAAAGCCTCTTCCTTAATGCAATGGAGAGCATTCTTCACTGCAAAATCATCAATACCTCCTTCAATATCCACAAAAAAACGATATTCAAAAGGTTTTCCCGCAATAGGTCTTGATTCAATCCGAGTCATATTAATGTTATTATATATAAAATGAGCTAGCATATGGTATAAAGATCCACTTTTATGAGGCAAGGCAAAACAAAGACTGGTTCTTTTTGCTCCTTTATAGTATATTCTTTTATTGGAAATAATAATGAACCTAGTAGAATTGGTCTCATCATTCTGTATGGATTTTTTTAATAATTTTAGTCCATAATGACTTCCCGCTCGAAAGCCGGCAATGGCTGCTTGAGACTTATCCTTATCCTCCAAGATTTTTTTGGCACTACTGGACGTAGAGCTTCCTTCCACTTCCTTTAATTGGGGATTCTTTTTAAAAAAACCAGAACATTGCAATAAACCTTGTCGATGGGAATATACCTTGTCTATATCGGAAAATTCCGCCTCGGAAAGTCCCCATAAATGATGTTCTATTTTAATCACATGTTCTCCAATGATATAATTATCATATTCCGTTAATAAATCAAAAATGTCCCCCAGGCTTCCAGTTGATGAATTTTCGATGGGTAAAACACCATAATCTGCTTTCCCATCTTTAATATCCTGCATGACCTCACGAAAGGTTCCCTTAGGGATTCCATTTACCTTGGTTTTAAAATAATCAAGCATGGCTTCTTCTGTATAGGATCCCTTTTCCCCAAAGAAAATCACCTTGGTATTCTGATCTGCTGGAATTTGGTCTACCCCTTGAAAACCTAGCTCATCGAAATTACTGAGCATCATATATTGGAATCTTCGACTCATAGCCATGATTTGAGAAAACAAATCATGGATCGCTTTCTTATTAAACTCCGTACTTGCTAATTCCTGTAGAGTATTTAACTTTACAACCTCCCGATCGGGGTCATAAATCGGTTTCCCTACATTTTTTTTATATTCAGCCACATCTAAGGCTAGTTTCATTCTTTCCTCAAAAAGGTCTACTAGTTTTTTATCAACCTCATCGATTTTTTTTCTGGTTTCCAGTAAATCCGCCATTGTTATCCTCCATATAAACTTAAGCTTATTCGATTTCATTTTGCTAATTATACTATTTAATACTTGTAGATGCAAGAATACATCATTAAGCATTGCATATTCATTTTACCCAATATATAATAAATGTTATATAATAGTGTCTAACTGGAGGTTATTATGCTGTCAAAAGTCAAAAAAACATTTATTATACTATTTCTTATTACCATAGTTACCGTTTTTGGTATTCTAATATATACCAGCGGCCGTACCTTTTATAGCAAAGAAGACGAGATAGGAAACACCGCTGGAAACATTTATAATGGTGGCCTTTTCTGTGAACAAGAGGGTATCATTTATTTTAGTAACGATGCGGATGATGGTAGCCTTTATGCTATGAGCTCTGATTGTACAAAGTTTAGAAAAGTACATTCGGACAAGGCTGTTTATATCAATGCAGACGAACATTATATCTATTATTTAAGGGCAAATAATACCAGGGAAAATAGTAAAGCTAGTATTCTTATGTTTAATAATTCCGGCGTCTATCGGATTAAACAAAATGGTTCTAATCTAAAAGCGATTAGCAATAAACCGGCTGCCTATCTTACCTTAAAGGGAAATAATCTTTATTTTCAAAAATATGATGTGGAAGAAGGGCTTCATCTATATCGTAATGGTATCGATGCAAGCAGTGAGCGACTTCTTCTAAAAGATGCTGTAGTACCTGCTGCCATATTAGATGGAAAACTTTATTATACCGGTTATTCCAAGGATCAAAACATTCATTATATGGATCTGTCCGGCTATAACACCAAAACCTATCTAGAAGGTAACTTTGCTTATCCAATATTTAGGGACGATTATATCTACTATATGGACATAGGCAATAATTACAAAATTTATCGGATGAATCATGATGGTACTGAGGTAACTGCTTTGGTAGATGAGCGCTGCTCCACTTACAATATAACCAACTCAGGGAAGTACCTATACTATCAGGTAGATAACAATGCAAATAATCGGATCGCAAGATTGAATCTAGAGACTATGGAACATGAGACAATTCAAGAGGGGAATTTTAAACAGATTCATGTGACNGAATTTTTTGTCTTTTTTAAAGATTTTAAAGGGGATACCACCTATATTCTATCTGCTGATGGTGTTCCTAGGTTGGAAACATTTAATCCCCCTGTTATAAATGAAGACTAGGACTTAACTTGATTTAGAAAATTTATGCCTATACCCTAACTTGAAGGGAAAACTATTGTGGTTAAACTAGAAATACAANNAATAAAGAAAGCGTTTGTGCTGACACAAAAATTGTGGCAGTTCATACGCTTTCTTTTTGATATTTTACCTGTCTACTTGACAGGGTTATATCAGAAACCTAGGTTTATGAACGGTCTTAGTACTTGTAATACAAATATTATAGGGAGCTGCACTTGTATGACCTAATTAACAGTAACTTTACACTTGTAATCTTTACCATAGAGTGTCGCTGTTATCACTGCCGTTCCCTTGTTTTTTGCTGTTAAATAAGGAACTGTTGTTACAGTCCCTTTTATAATCCTATCCTATGCTTCTAATTTTCTTCTTAATTGTAAAATGGTTTCCCCATACAAAGGATGCTTTAATCCGGGAGCAATCTCCGAAAGAGGTTGCAATACAAATTCTCGGTTAATAAGTTCGGGATGGGGAAGAATCAATCGCTCCGTATTGATAATCTCATCATCATAAAAAAGCATATCCAAATCGATAGTCCGAGGACCCCAGCGAATAATTCTCTCTCGTTTTAATTCTTTTTCAATCCTCATTAATAAATCTAATAGTTCCTCTGGAGATTTTAGGGTTTCCATATAAAGAGCTCCATTTAAGAAATCATCCTGCTCTACCCCACCCACTGGTTTTGTGATAATAAAAGAAGAAACTCGGCGGACTCTACAATCCTCATCTTCATTTAAAAGACGAATGGCCTCATTTAAATTTGCTTCCTTATCTCCCATATTGGAACCAATTCCTAAATATACTTTATGCCAACCTCTCTCTATTCGAACGGACACCGTTTCCAGAGACATTAATATGGGAGCCCAAGGTTTCTTAATTTCTAAGNTCAACCTNTGAATACGGTCATAAGTTTTTAATAAATGCATGGCCAAACGGTTGGCAGTTGTCTCTATTAATTTATAGGTATGACTTGTTAAAAACTCTTCGATACACCGACATACGGAAGCATAATTAATAGATTTACTAATGTCATCCCCCTTGGCTGCCTCCGAAATATCGGTAAATAATTCTACAGAAATCAGGAATTTCTGACCCAAGGAATTCTCTTCCTTCAAAACTCCATGATATGCAAATACTTCTAAATTTGATATTTTAATACTATCCATATTTCCACCATTCCAATCCTCAACTGGACGATACAGTTTCTACTATCCGATTAATCA
>JGI24710J26742_10004538_pt1 | contig 11360 bp, 7 predicted proteins | sample BioPla2DNA2_FD_26742 | JGI IMG/M metagenome (IMG submission 26742) | reverse complement strand
TGCTAGGGGGAGCTAAACAATTCAACTCGCCACTCATCACTCGTCACTGTGCGATAGCAGTATCAGATAACCATGAAGACATTATTAACTAGAATAAGATCAAAATAGGGAAGTTTTAGTTGCAACACAGCACTAGTGTTTGCTTTTATACTGAGAAGAGTAATAAAGACACGCTCCTCCAGGATAGGATTTGACATTTTCAAAGCCATGCTGCTTCAAAAGTCTGGCTGCAATATAAGCACGGGTTCCTCTGCGACAAAGCACAACAATCTCTTTTGTTTTATCCAGTTCATGCAAATGGTCTCTTAGCTTGCCAAGCGTCACATTGACTGCACCTGGAATTTTTGGAAAAGCACGTTCAACTTCTTCGTGGACATCCAGTATTATGCGATTAAGATTGTCATTCTTATAGAAGTCCCAATCAGCAAATTTAAAAAGTCCTTCTATAATATTTTGAGCTGTATAGGCCAGCATGTTGACTGGATCTTTAGCTGAGGAATAAGGAGGAGCATAAGCACATTCAAAATCTGTCAGATCTTGCACTGTAGCACCAAGTCTGATAGCTTGGGCTAAGATGTCTATACGTTTATCCACGCCGTTTTGCCCAACTATCTGTGCCCCGAAAATCCTCTCTCCGTCAGGAGAGAATAAAAGTTTCATTGTCATAGGCATGGCTCCTGGATAATAGGAAGCGTTAGAGCCTTGAGTCACATAAGCTTTTTCATATTCAATACTCTGAGCTTTCAATGTTCTTTCATTGGCACCAGTAGAAGCTGCAGTCAAATTGAAAAGCTTGAGAACTGAAGTTCCCTGAGCTCCCTTGTAAGTATCTCTTCTGCCCGCTATGTTATTTGCCGCCACACGCCCCTGCTTGTTTGCAGGACCAGCTAATGCTATGGCTGTTTTATTGCCTGTTACTATATCTTTAATTTCAACAACGTCTCCTACCGCATAAATATCGGGGTCGCTTGTAAGCATAAATTCATCAACAATTATATAACCTTTAGGATTTAGCTTTAATCCTGCATCTTGAGCCAGCTTGCTGTTAGGGCGAACTCCCAAAGAGAGAATTATAAAATCAGCTGTTATAGAAGTGCCGCTCTTAAGGACAGCAGTTACAGCGTTCTCAGCAGAATCAAAACGGGAAACTGGATCATCAAGATAGAGGTCTATGCCGTTGGAATCCAACTCAACATGAAGAAGCTGAGCCATTTCGAAGTCCAGAGGAGCCATGACCTGAGGCGCAGCCTCCAGAAGAGAAACTTTGCAGCCTGCATGTGCAAGATTCTCAGCCATTTCAAGGCCTATAAAACCGCCACCTGCCACAGCTACCGTCTTGGCATTATTTTCTTCCACAATCTTTCTAATGTGCACAACATCGTCAATTGTTCTTACAGTTAAAATACGCTGATTTTCAATTCCAGGAATAGGAGGTCTCAGTGGCAATGCACCTGTAGAAAGAACTAATTTATCGTAAGGCAACGCATATTCAAGACCTGTTTTCAATTCCTTGGCAAAAACTTTTTTACCAGCTCTGTCAATAGAAGTAACTTCGGTCGAACTGCGAATATCCAATTTAAAGCGTTCTCTCATATGATGCTCAGGAGCAACTATCAGAGATTTTTTTTCTTTTATAACGCCGCTTACATAATAAGGCAAGCCGCAGTTAGCATAAGAGATATATTCACCCTGTTCGAATATGGTAATTTCTGCATTTTCATCTAGTCTTCTAAGCCTTGCTGCACAACTTGCGCCGCCCGCAACTCCGCCTATTATCACTACTTTCTTGACCATTGCTGTGAGTTTCTCCTTAAATGTATAGTTAAGCTTGTGAATTATAGCACATTTTAAAATCAAGGAGTAGAGGTTGAAGCGCAGGGAATAGAAAGGAGAAAAAGCAGAAAGAATAAACAACAGTTATTTATTTCTAATTTATTTAAACTCACCACAAACCGCCCTGTAACCTATGCTAAATTTGAAGCAAACTTTAAATCTCCTTCTAAGATCTTCACGGACTTTTACCGATAGTTATAGAAGATAATAGAAAACAGGAGCAAACAATATGAGAATTAACTCTGTCATGGGCAATAACCCGGACTTGATGCTGCAAAGAACAGGCAAAATTAACAATTCAGATATGAGACATGCGCCTATAGCAAAAAGTCAAGACTCATTTTTGAACAACTTCTGGAATATAACTGACTCCATGGACATTGAAAACCAGATTGAATTCACAGCTACAGTTCTGGCTAATAGAGTTTTTTCGCAAGGCTTCACTGAAGAGAACCAAAACTTCATAAAAAATATCAGCGGGCGCTTTTCTCAGAGCAATATTAACAGACTCTATGAATCTGTAATGAACAACCCAGAAATACAAGCTCACGATCCCAAAGCTGTCTCAGACTTCATGACAAGGTTAAAAGATCTTGTAAACAGCATGCATGACACAGCAAAAACTCCGCTAAAACAAAGCAAGCCAGCTTTTCAGGGTATGAGATTGAAAGATATCTTCTTTCAGACAAGCATGCTTAAAAATCAGGGTACAGAGATTAGGGGATAGAAAGGGCAAAACCCAAGACACAGGCAAAAATTGCAGAAATTGCAGAAAAGACTAAAAGATTTATTTCTAATTTATACTTTATAATTTCTAATTTATTTGCTACCGCATAATCACAATTTTTGTCCTAGCCTCTTATTATTTGGATAAATATTTGTCGTTTTTTCGATCTTGCATATAAACGTTGGTGAAGCCTTTTCCAGCTGAGTCATATTCTTTCATGGCTTTTTCCATACAGCTGTAGCAGGCTTTTCGTGAAGCAGTTATGGCTTTTATTTTGTATCCTCTGTCACAGGAGGAATGGGTTACACTGTAACCATGACAAGAGTCACAAACATAATATTCGCATGTTTGATTTTCCATTATTCCATCTGTGTCATAGTAAATTCTTTTGTTCTTTGCTACAACCTGCTTACCCGCATACTTCTGATCACGTAATCTATCGCGATTCTGCCAACGTGTATAAGCAGCCTGACTGATAACCTTTATATATTCTGTTATCTGCGGTTCCTGCTTCAAAGCTTTTGGATTATAATCAGGTTCTATTATCCCCGAATAATCCATTCCAGCCATAGCCAATATTATCCCCAAATTAACATAAGGCAAAGCTCCTTGAATAGAATAGCCGCCTTCTAAGACCGCTATATCAGGATTAAGCTTCTCATTCAAAAGAGCATAACCTTGAGCTGTAAAGTTCATGTTAGTTATAGGATCAGAATAATGGTTGTCCTGCCCTGCTGAGTTAATGATCAAATCGGGCTTATATTCATCCAAAATTGGCATTACAACATTATCAAGAACATATAAAAAACCCTCTGCGCCTGTACCTGGAGGCAAAGGTATATTTATGTTGTAACCATAAGCAGAAGGGCCGCCCGCATCATCTAAAGAACCAGTGCCAGGAAACAGTGTACGGCCATCTTGATGAAAAGAAATAAGCAAAGTGTCAGGATCATTCCAATAAATATCTTCTGTCCCGTCTCCATGATGACAGTCTGTATCTATTATAGCAACACGTAAATCGCCATATTTTGCCCTCATCTTTTCTAAGGCAACCGCTTCATTATTGACTATGCAAAAACCCCTGTCACCATAAACAACCCGATGAGCATGGTGCCCCGGAGGGCGCACCAAAGCAAAAGATCTTTCCGCTCTTTTTGAAAAAACAAGGTCATATGCCTCTATCGCACCTCCGATAGAAACCATATGGGATTTTGTCAGTCTGCTTTTCACGTCTGGAACAGCAAAGTGAACTCTCTGTATATCTTCAGGTGTAGCTATAACAGGATTATAAAAATCTATACCTTCAATGTCTGTTATACCTTCTTCATGGAGCTGATCCATGGTATAAAGAAGCCTTTCCTCTCTCTCAGGATGTGTCGGGGAAATCGCCCAGTCAAAAGCCGGAAAAAAAACAATTCCTAAGGTTCTGTTAGCTTTCATTCTTCCCCTCCATTTAAGTTTGCGATAAGGCCAGGTCTGAGCTGAGCTTTGATACGTATATTTTGTCCGCTTCTGAAGCCGTCAATCATATTAAAAGAACTTTCTTCGGTTATCTCGGCTTCAAAATTTGAGTCTCCCATGTCTTTGGCTGCTTTTTCTAAGAGGTTAACAATCGTTTTTCTAGCATCAGAGAGATTGAAGTTAGCATTTATTGGCTCATACACTCCCGCTTCAGGCACACTCAATATCTTTCGTCCTGTGTCTGCTATAAGATTCATTTCTACTGTTGGTTTGGCAAGAGCTGCTCCTATCGCATTGGCTATTTCAAAATGTTTCGGACAAGAAGCCTTCCAGCCCAGCTCTTTTTCCAGATAAGGTGCCATAAGATTAGCAGGTCCGCCTACAATTATAATTTTAGATGGTTTAATTTGACGGCCTTCCAAGACTTCTTTAACTGTATACAAAGTTTTACTGTTAAGCACGGCAAGGTTTTCATTTACAGCAGTTGCTATCATTTTTGCAGCCTGAGTTAAAGTTGTATTCGCAAAGTTTTCCAAGGTAAGACCAAGTTTATCAGCTAATGGTTTCAATGTCTGTTTAGCTTTTTCCAATGCTTCTGATTCCACTGAAATTAAACCTTTGAGTGCTGCAGCATCAGTCAAAGCAGGAGCAGCACCTCCAAAGACTACAGGCAATCCTTTTCGTTCAGGCCCTATCTGCAATTGTTGTTTTTCGTTGACTTGTAACAAGCTATCGCCGCCAAGACCTATTGAAACGCTGAAAATAGAACGCACGAGAGTTTTTTTGCCTGCAATTTGAATTCCTTGTGGTGCAAAAACAGGTACACCGGAAACTAAAAAGAAAATATCTGAGGTTGTGCCTCCTATATCCAAAAGCAAGGCGTCTTCTACTGCAGAGGCCAAAGCACTGATTCCCATAAAGCTTGCGGCAGGACCGGAAAGTATGGTTTCAACTGGAGAAGCCGTAGCCTGTGACACAGGCATGGTTCCGCCATCAGCCTTAAGAATAAAAACAGGAGCCTTTATACCCTTTTCTTTTACAGCTCTTAAAATATTAATTGCAAAGTCACTGAAAATATCGTTTACGGCGGCATTAAGATAGGCCGTGTTAACTCTTCTGGGAAAATTCAGTCGTCCAGAAAGCTTGTGCCCTAAAGTGATGTGCTTTACTTTGTCAGAAAAATAATCGGCTATAGCATTTTCAGCGTCAGGATTCCTTGTTGAAAACTTGGAGACTGCTGCCAAATGTCTATTTTTTGTTAGATTTAAAGCCATCTCTGCTTCTTTAAGCTCTTTAGAATCTATGCCTTTAACTACCTTCCCTCTATGATCTACATAGCCTGTAAGATTGTATAAATCTGAGGTTAAATCAGAAAAGTCATTGTTAATTCCTGGTCCCGATTGCAACAAAATTGCAACGGGAGAAATTTTATTTTCGACTATTGCATTGGTGCTTATTGTAGTGCTTAAGTTGATTCTTTTAATCTTTTCAAGATCTCGCCCTTCAATGAGTTCATTCAAGGCTTTTAGAACAGTATTGAACAAATCTTTGCGATCTACGGGATTCTTAATCTTTTTGATAATTTGGCCATTTTCAATAAGAACCCCATCAATATTTGTGCCACCCGTATCTATGCCTATGAGCATTTGCTTATCTCCTTTTGAGGTAAAATCCTAGAAAGTTACGGCAAAAGAGAAGAGTCAAGATCAAAAAGACTCTGAATTGTCGTTTTTCAAGGATTTTTCATTTGAAGGGTAACGAGTCTTTTCAAGCAAAGTCTCTTTAAATTCAGATATTTTTTCAATCAAAGTATCCAAACCTATTTTTTGTGCCGCTGAAATGAAGACTGAGTTAGGATAACATTCTCTAAGAGTATGCTCAGGAACAGCTAATCCCTTGTCTATTTTATTGAAGACATAAATACGTTTGTGGTTGGATGCTCCTATTTCTGACAGAACTCGTTCCACAGTAAGCAGGTGCTCTCTAAAAGCAGGATTTGAAGCATCTGCAACCAAGAGCAACAAATCAGATTCTCTCACTCCTTCAAGCGTAGCCCTGAAAGCTTTTATTAAAGAGTGCGGCAATTTGCTTATAAAACCGACCGTATCTGAAAGAATACAATAACTTCGGTCGCCTAAATAAACTCTTCTGGAAGTTGTATCCAAAGTTGTAAACAAAGCATCTTTAATTTCTACCGAACTGCCAGCCAAAGCATTCAGCAAAGTCGACTTGCCTGCGTTTGTGTAGCCCGCCAATGAAACTAAGGGCACGAACAAAGCCCTGCGCTTCTTGCCCTGTTCGTTTCTGACACGTTCAGTCTTAGCTAGTTGTTCTTGAATTTTCCTGATTTGAGAGACAATTAAGCGTCTATCTGTCTCAAGTCTTGTTTCGCCAGAACCTTTAAGACCTATGCCGCCTCTTTGTCTGTCAAGATGAGTCCATTTACCTATAAGCCTGGGAAGACGGTATTCCAGCATAGCCAGCTCAACTTGAAGTTTTCCTTCTTTAGTTTCCGCATGATTTGCAAAAATATCCAGAATTATAGAAGTTCTGTCTTTAACGGGCAAACCAGTAAGCTCTTCAATATTTCTTAACTGAACAGCGCTTAGTTCATCGTCAGTAACTATGTATTCAGCTTCTATTGCTTCAGCCAGCTTGACTGCTTCTTCAAGTTTTCCAGAGCCAAAATAGCTTTTCGGTGAGGGTCTAGGCAGAGCTTGAACAAGATATTCCGGCATATCTGCTCCTAAAGTTTTGAGCAGCTCTTTTAATTCCGCCATTGAATCTGAAACAGCTTCTTCTGAAACTCCTGGCAAACGAACAGCCAAACCTAATACTGTTGGAAGCTTTTCCCTATTATCTTGCATTAAAATCCTCCAGAGGAGAAAATCAGCCTAGTTTAAGGGAAAGCATACAGAAAGCAATCAGGCTACATCCCTTAAGGCCATACGTTCATTAGAACTCTCTGATCTGATTATAAGTTTTTTAACAGAGGATTTCAACCGCTGAAAGGTTTCAGGAGGCAGATTAATCGAATGTATCTCTTTTAAAGATTTGTCAAGAGCTTGTCCATGCCTAAACTGTTGCAATGCATAAGTCCCTATTTTATGCTTTTTGAGCCAATCAGCTATCAGCAGAAAATCTTTGTGTTCCAAAAGAGAAGGATGAAAGGTCGTACGATATTCATAGTCTATACCTGAAGAGACTATAAAATCAGCCAATTCGCTATAAGCCTCCACCGGTAAAATCTTTGAAGTCACACATTCATATTTTTCAGGCGGCGCCTTCAAGTCTATTGCAACAAAGGAAATTAACTCACGGTTAATTAAATCTTTAACTACTTCGGGATAAAAGCCATTTGTATGCAAAGCAATCTCAAAGCCCAAAGTTTTCACCTCAGATATAGCTTTAGCGAGATCCTTGTGCAAACATGGCTCCCCGCCGCTAAAAACCACGCCCTCCAAAAAGCCCTCGCGCTTTCTCAGAAAGTCGATAACTTCATCCCAATCAAGAGATGGAGCTCCAAAGGATAAAAGGGAATTGTTGTAGCAAAACCTGCAAGCTAAATTACAGCCTTGCAAAAAGACAACACTCGCCAACTTATTGGGGAAGTCAATAGTGGTAAGCGGCTCAAGGCCGCCTACCGTTATATTTTTCAGGTCAGACATTTTGTTAATCAGCCAATTGCCTCATAACTTCTTCAGCGTGCACAACGTGTCTTTCACGATACTCGCTCTTTTTGCCTATATTGAACTGAGAAATCGGGCGGAAATACCCCATGACTCTTGTCCAAACTTCACAAGCTTGGCGTTCTTCATTGGCAAGCTCAACGCTGTCTGCATCAAGATGCTGTCCTGCCTTTTCAGCTTCAGCAAGCTTTCTGTTTACTTCATGAGCATCACAAGTCGGACAGAAATGATGTTCGCCTGCTATATAACCATGGTTCGGGCAAACGCTGAATGTAGGAGTTACAGTTACATAAGGAATTCTGAACTTAGTAAGAGTTCTCTTTACTAACTCTTTGCAGGATTCTGCACTAGGCATTCTTTCACCTATGTACATATGCAAAACTGTGCCGCCCGTATATTTGCCTTGCAAAGCTTCTTGGTGAGACAATATATCAAAAAGATCGCCTTCAAAGTCAACAGGCAACTGAGAAGAATTGGTGTAATAAGGAGCATCTGGAGTTCCTGCCTGAATAATATCTGCGAATCTTTTCTTATCTTCTTTGGCAAATCTGTGAGTTGCACCTTCAGCAGGAGTGGCTTCCAAGTTATAAAGGTTGCCAGTCTGNATCTGATATTCAACCATTTTATCGCGCATCATATCNAGNACATTCAAAGCAAAGTCTTTACCCGCAGGCGAAGCCAAGGTTTCCACACCATTTGTAAAGTTGGCTACACACTCGTTCATACCATTAATACCAATGGTAGAGAAGTGATTTTTGAGAGTGCCCAAATATCTCTTGGTATAAGGGAACAAGCCGCCTTCAATTCTAGNCTGTATAACTTTTCTCTTTATTTCCAAACTCTTCTTTGCCAAATCCATAAGTTCGGTCAAAGAAGCCTTGAAGCCTTCTATGTCGNCTTTGTGCAAATAGCCAAGGCGAGCCAGATTTATAGTAACAACTCCCAAGGAACCTGTCTGCTCCGCAGAACCGAAAAGACCATTNCCACGCTTAAGAAGCTCGCGTAAATCAAGCTGCAAGCGGCAGCACATAGATCTGACCATGTTGGGTTCCAAGTCTGAATTGATAAAGTTCTGGAAATAAGGCAATCCATATTTTGCAGTCATTTCAAATAGAGGCGTGCAATTAGGATGGTCCCAATCAAAGTCTTTGGTAATATTGTAGGTAGGAATAGGGAATGTAAAAGCTCTGCCCTTAGCATCGCCCTGTGACATAACTTCCAAGAAGGCTCTGTTAATCATATCCATTTCAGGCTGAAGTTCACCGTAAGTGAATTCTTGGAACTCGCCTGCAATTACAGGATGTTCATTTCTCAAGTCTTCCGGACAAGTCCAATCAAATGTCAAGTTGGTGAAAGGAGTTTGTGTACCCCAGCGAGAAGGAACGTTTAAGTTATAAATAAACTCCTGTACTTCCTGATATACTTTTTTATAGGGAAGATTTTCTCTGCGTACATAGGGGGCAAGGTAGGTGTCAAAAGAAGAGAAAGCTTGAGCTCCAGCCCACTCATTCTGCAATGTACCCAAAAAATTTACCATCTGACCTAATGCACTAGACAAATGCTTTGGAGGATTAGCTTCTATTTTGCCAGGCACTCCATTAAAGCCTTCTGTAAGCAAAGTTCTCAAAGACCATCCTGCACAGTAGCCAGAAAGCATATCTAAATCATGAATATGGAAAGAACCGTTTCTATGAGCTTCGCCTATTTCAGGTGTATAGATGTGAGAAAGCCAGTAGTTAGCCATTACTTTGCCAGCTACATTCAAAATCAGACCGCCAAGCGAATAACCTTGGTTAGCGTTAGCGTTGACACGCCAGTCTTGATGTCCTAAATATTCATTAATTGAAGATACGCTGTCAACAAGAGATTTGCGGCCTTCACGTATTTGTTTGTGCTGCTCTCTGTATACAACATAAGATCTGTTTGTTATGAAGTATTCATTTGCAATCAAAACATATTCTACTATGTCCTGAATTTCTTCTACAGTAGGTACAGCAGTCTGATGTCTGTGCATCAATATATTCACGACTTTAGTGGCAAGTCTGGCTGACTCAGCCGCACCGAATTCTCCAGTTGCTTTACCCGCTCGCTCAATTGCATATCTGATTTTTTCCGCATCAAATTGAACAACTTCGCCGCGTCTGGTTTCGATGTACCTAATTTCTTTACCCTGTTTCATGTAAGCTCCTATTTTTTTTGCATAGAAAAAGAATAACTTAAAAAAAGTTGGAAGTTTGAAATTTATATGAAAGCGTTAAAATTTTACGCTGCCGGATTTTTAGTTCTCATCGGCTGGGTGAATTAAACCACATTAAACTCCGATTGTAAAGGATCCGGAAAAAGCAGAGATGATGGCGATTACAAAAAATAAAAAAGCTCTAACCCTTTTGTCGAGGGGTACAACTTTTTTTCATAATTTTTTGTCCGCTCATAATCCATATTTTGCTATTTTAGATCTCAAAGTATTTCTCGTAATCCCCAATTGAGCAGCACTCTTGACCTGATTATGACGATTTTCCTGTAAACTTTGAGCCAAGAGTTCTTTCTCAAAAGTCTCAATAACCGATGCATAGACATTACCATCTTCCGCCTGCTTAATGAGAAAGGACACAATTGAAGAGACAACCTCAGAAAGAGACTGCTCATCAAGATTCCGAGAAATCTCTATAGTTTCTTTTGAAAGTGCCGCACTACTATATAAAGATTCTTCTGAAGATATGGCAGTTGCATTTGTTTCTTTCTTCTCCAGATTTGTCACCTTCCTGTAAGAGCCGAATATTTCAGAAGGAAGGTCATCAGGCATTATAATTTTGTCTCTGCTTAAAGTATAGGCTTGATCCACAACATTCTTAAGCTCTCGGACATTTCCAGGCCAATGATAGGAATACAAGGCATCTATTGCTTCATCTGAAAGAGCCTTTGGAGCACCCTTTCTTTTCGCAGCAAAGAGCGAACAGAAATATCTGGCTAAAAGACCTATATCTTCTCCTCTGTCACGCAAAGGCGGCAATTTAATTTCTATAACTTTAATTCTGTGATACAGGTCTTCTCTAAACTTTTTCTCTTGAATCAGCTTACGTAAATCTTTATTAGTTGCAGCTATGATTCTTACGTCAACCTTTATTTTTTTGCTACCGCCAACTCGCACTATTTCACGTTCTTCTAAGACCCGTAAAAGCTTGGCTTGCATTTCAAAAGACATGTCTCCTATTTCATCAAGAAAAACAGTGCCCCCGTCGGCTATTTCAAACATCCCTGCTTTTGCGGCTTGCGCTCCTGTGAAGGCTCCTTTTTCATAGCCAAAAAGCTCTGACTCCATAAGCGTTTCGTTGATAGCAGTGCAGTTAACGCCCCAAAACGGTTTTGAGGCTCTGGCAGAGTTGTAATGCACAGCTTGAGCCACTAACTCTTTGCCGGAACCAGACTCACCTGTTATCAAAACGGTAACATCTTCCAAAGAGACCTTTCCTATAAGCTTATACACTTCTTGCATTGCCGGACTCTTGCCTTTTATAGAGTTCGACTTGTCGACTTCCTCTTCAGCTGCGGACTCAGACTGCACAGTTTTTTGAACGTTTATAGCCCTGGACACTAACAACATACATTCGTTTATGTCGAAAGGCTTGCTTAAGAAGTCGTATGCGCCAAGT
>JGI24710J26742_10004533_pt1 | contig 11374 bp, 8 predicted proteins | sample BioPla2DNA2_FD_26742 | JGI IMG/M metagenome (IMG submission 26742) | reverse complement strand
ATCACCTGGTGTAATACTTGTTACTTCAATTACACTTGGTTCATACCACAATATGAAGTCACAGTTGTTTATTCCACTTGATGGCACACCTGTTAAGTATACAGGTATTTCAACTGTTGTTCCTACACTTGCTTTTACACTTGCTACTGTTAATAACGGTCCATCACCTGTTGGCGGTGCCGTTACTGGTACTGTTGGTGTTGGTGTTATTGGTGGTGCTGAGCCTAAGTTTACTCCACCTGCTTCAAATTTATATGGTATTAAATTCAAATTATAGTCTGCAAATACTCCATTGTCATTAGCTAGAGTTATAGCTGTAGGCTCTTCCTTTAAAATCTTTGCTGTTATTATTGCATATGTTCCATCTGTAGCGATCATACGATCTCCTACACCTGTTTCGTCTACAAACATTGTTGCTATTCTTCCTCTAGAAGCATTTACGTTTGAACCAAAGTCTTCTCTGCCGCCTATTATAATGTCTCCTGGTTCCACTTTTTCTACATCCAGCACGCTAGGATCATAGCTAAGTATAAAGTCACTATTATTTATCCCACTTGCTGGCACTCCTGAAAGTTCCACTGGTATTTTTACTGTTGTTCCAGAACTACCTTGGACACTTCCAACTTTTAGTGTTAGTTCTTGAGATGCTAAAACCCATGAGTTTGGTATAACTCCTGCTGCAAATATAGCAGTTAGCATCGCAACAACTACAAGCATACTGATAACTTTTTTCATTACCATTCCTCCCATAAAATTAATAATATATGATCTTAATAAAAAGACCTTTAAAGGCATTTGTAAATAAATACCTTATATACAGATTAAAGTATCGCAGCACAAACATGTGTATCATATTACATGTATATCTTTATTTTTTAAATACTAGAGAGTTTGTAATAAGATTAGAAATAAATTTGAATGTAATAACAATTATTGTATTGTTGTTATGTACATACTGAAACTTTAGAACAATTAATCCTACAATTATTTTGAATTCAATATTGTAAATCAGTCTATAGCTTTAAACAAAAATACTCCTCCAGTACACTTCTTTATATAAGAATTTAATTGTAATTTAGATTTGATTTTCTCCTAGATTCCTCCCTAATTGAAAATTCTATTTATATTATTAACTTAGTATCAGTGGGAATATAAGGTTTGTCTTAATAAACAATATAGCTAAAATCATTTAATAAAGTGTAAAATCCACTATCAAAGGCTCATATACAAGCTTATAACCTCTTTTTTCCCCTTAATACATAGTTGTAATCAAAATACTATATTTTTAATTTCATTATATATTAAATTTGATTTTGTTTCAACATTTTTTCAAAATTAAAGCGTTTGTTTTTATTTTATAATCAAATTACTAAATTTAATATTTTGAAAAAAATATTTATTTAAATTTTTAAATTTCCCAATGCATATTTTTTCTTAAGAAGTATCCAATCCTTAAGAAGTATCCAAATAATAATGTCTTCTGTATTTTTTTATAAACATATTTTAGGATGCAATTCTAAAACACATACCCTCTGTCATAGAATTCGTTAATATTGTTTTTTTTGTGTACATATATACCATTTTAATTTTAAAAAATTAAAATATGTTAATAAAATGTGTAAAAATCTTTTAAAATATATTTCATTTAACATTATACTTAAAATGCCTGGCATTAAGAAATATGTTTGCTTTTCTGGAAAAATAGCAAAACTACCTTATTAGTGCGTTTATATATTTAAATATAAATAAATTGTTTTTTGTTTTCTGCTAGATGTAGTCTTATAAATAGTATATAATTTATATATAGACTAATAGACTAAAGTTTTTTTATTATATATATTATTTTTATTTTTAAAGGAGGAAAATTTAATGAAAAAAATTACTAGTATTTTTTTGTCATTAATTATGCTGATGGTATTTTTTGTCCCTGCAAATACCCTTGTTATATCAGCAAACTCATCTTTTAACTACGCTGAAGCACTCCAAAAGGCTATCTATTTTTATGAATGCCAACAAGCTGGACCACTTCCATCTTGGAATCGTGTTCAATGGCGTGGAGATTCAACTATGAATGACTATGTAACTGGTGGCTGGTACGATGCTGGTGATCACGTAAAATTCAATTTGCCTATGGCATATTCAGCTGCAATGCTTGGATGGGCTCTTTATGAGTACCCTGAAGGTTTTGATATGTCCGGGCAAAGAGTTCATATGGAAAATAATTTAAGATTTGTCCTTGACTATTTGGCTGACTGTAACAAAGGTTCAACTGTAGTGTATCAAATAGGTGATGGGGCTGCAGATCACAAATGGTGGGGACCTGTTGAAGTTATTGAAAAGGAAATGGAACGCCCATATTATACAGGCAAAGGCTCTGCTGTAACTGCACAAATGGCAGCTGCTCTAGCTATAGGTTCGATAGTTTTTCATGATGATAATTATCTTGCTAATGCCAAAAGCCTATTTAAAATTGCAGATACAGAAAGAAGTGATGCTACATATACTGAAGCAGCTGGATTCTATGATTCATGGAGTGGATTTTGGGATGAACTTACTTGGGCTGCAACATGGTTATATCTTGCAACAGATGATATTTCATATCTGGAAAAAGCAGAATCTTACACAGAGTTTTGGAACACCGAGCAACAGAGTGATATTTGGGCATATAAATGGGGGCATTGCTGGGACGATGTAATATATGGAACCCGAATCCTTCTTGCTAAAATAACAAACAAAGACGTATATAAAGAATCTAGTGAACGCCACCTCGACTTCTGGACAACCGGATATAATAATAACCGAGTAAAATATACTCCTAAAGGTTTAGCTTGGCTTGATCAATGGGGTGCCTTAAGATATGCAACAACCACTGCATTTATAGCAAGTGTTTACGCAGATTGGGAAGGTTGTTCTCCAGATAAAAAAGCAATTTATGAAGATTTTGCTAAATCACAAATAGATTATGCTTTAGGTAGTGCAGGAAGAAGCTATGTTGTAGGTTTTGGAGAAAATCCACCTGAAAGACCACACCACCGAACTGCCCACGGTGCTTGGGCTGATACAGATAAAGAGCCAGATTACCACAGGCACGTACTCTATGGCGCATTAGTTGGAGGACCTAATCAAAATGATCAATATACTGATAAAATTGATGATTTTGTGTGTAATGAAGTGGCTTGTGACTATAATGCAGGTTTTGTAGGTATTCTTGCAAAAATGGTTTCTCTTTACGGAGGAACTCCTGATAAAAACTTCCCACCAAAAGAAGAACCTGAAGATGAATTTTTTGTAGAAGCCAGCATAAACTCAATTGGGCCTAACTATACTGAGATTAAAGCAGAATTAAATAACAGATCTTCTTGGCCTGCAAGAGTAATTAAAGATTTGTCATTTAATTACTATGTAGATCTTACAGAAGTTTTTGAAGCAGGTTATGATGTAGATGATATACAAGCGGAATTGCGTATGACTGAAATTCCTGCAACTATTAGCGAATTACAACACTGTTCAGACAATATATATTATATAAAAATATCTTTTAAAGACGGCACAGATATTTTCCCTGGAGGACAATCGGAGTTTAGACGTGAAGTACAATTCCGTATCTCAGGGCCTCAAGGAACTGACTTTTGGGATCCTGACAATGACTTTTCATACAAAGGGCTTGTACGTGACCACGTAGTAACAAAAACTGAATATATGCCTGTATATGATGGTACCACTAAAATATTTGGTTTAGAACCTGAAGGATCAGAACCACCATTTGTAATGGGAGATCTAAATGGGGATGGGGTGGTCAATTCCTCTGATTACTCTATGCTAACAAGGTATGTATTGGAAATAATATCCGAATTCCCAGTTTCTGCCGGAGCAGTGGCAGCTGACCTTAACGGTGACGGGGTAATTAACTCTCTTGACTGCGCTTTAATGAAAAGATATATATTAGAAATAATAGATAATTTTTAAAACAGTCTTATTATATTCTAACTTTTCTTAGATAATAAAATAAAGGATTGAGCAAACCAGCTCCGTCCTTTATTTTTGTTTTAAGCAGTGTAGAACTTAAAGATGTACTTTACTACATTCATACTACATCTTTTGTACCAACCTAGTCTTGAATTAGCAACTTTGAAAATACTCTCTTCGTTAAATCCCTTCTTATATTTCCTATTCAAGTAAGATAGATTTCTAAAAAATTGTATTTATTTTAAATCTGTTAATTTTTTAATATGTTCTTTTCCATCAAAAAGATTTTTTGCCACATAATTTACAAAACTAAAGTCCTGTTTATATGTGTATTCATTTGGAATTGCAATGGTATAACAACCGGCCTTAACTCCTGCTAATGCACCATTACTTGAATCTTCAAGTACAACCGTCTCTGATGGCAAAACTTGAAGTTTGTCCATTGTTCTTAAATATATTTCAGGATTTGGCTTCCCGTTTATAATCTCATCCGATGTCTGCAAAACTTCAAAATAACTTTTTAAATTCAGCTTATCTAATACTATTTGCAAAAACTTATCAGGAGAGCCTGTTGCTATTGCTAGTTTTATTTTATCTTTAAATTCATCTAAAATATCAAAAAGGCCTGGCATAGGAACAAGTTCTTTTTTCAGCTTTTCAACAAACAAATCATCTCTCATTTTTAAAAGTTCTTCTACGGAAATGTTAATTTCTAAGTCTTTTGCAAATATTTCTATCGCTTCCACAGGCTTTCTCCCCATCATTTTCCAAAGGGTTTCATCTTTTACCTCTTTGCTAAATTTTTTAGCTATAATTCTTTCTGTATCAAAATATAATCCCTCTGTATCAACCATCAAACCATCCATATCAAATATAATTGCTTTCATTTTTATTTCCATCCTTTTTTTCATTAATTTTATTTTTTAATTCCTCTAAATTATTTATTTTCCCTTTTATATATAAAATATTATTAATATATCTGTCTAAGACAGTTTCAAATACCTTTAATGTTGGTTCAGTAAACTTTTTTGTGTTTTTTTCCTTACTGTGATTCAAAACGCTTTCTAATAACTCTTTATCTTTTACCATTTCGTCTAGCTCGAATTTCAACTTCTTTAGACTTTTTAATATATAAGGATACTCATTTAATATATCTTTTTCTCTCATAAGAACTCCTCCGCCCTATGCTCTTGTTTTAGGATAAAAAATTTAAAATAATTGCAATAAATAATTTAACGCCCGAACATATGTTCTTATTGTACAATATTTTTTATTAAATGACTATCCTATATGTTTTTGTTTAGAAGTAATTAAATACAAAAATCTTATATTTCCTCAAAATTCCTCTGTTTTTTATTTATTCTAATCTACTTCTTCCTATCACCTCTCCAGCTTTAATTTTAGTCTCATATCCTAATTTTGTTTGATATAATATATCTTCATCAAGTTTTACACGATCTTTTTTAATTAAAATTATAATAGTTGAACCCCCAAACTTAAAAAAACCTTTTTCACTACCCCTTTTAATAAATTCTCCTGGTTTGTATGTTTGAACAATTGAACCAACACAAGTAGCTCCAACTTCAATATATATCAATTCCCCATAGTTTTTTGACTTTAAGATGCTATATTCTCTCACATTTTGACAAAACACTTTTGGATAAGACAATAAAGCCACAGGATTAACTGAATAATAATGCCCTTTTATCCTTTTACTTTCACTGCAAATTCCATCATCAATAAAATGAAATCTATGGTAATCTGTGGGGTTTAGTCTTAATATTATGACAGTTCCCCCATCATACTCTTCTATAATTTTATTATTAGGTATTAAATCTTTTAATGTATAGCTAATCCCTTTTATATGGATGTTTTTGTTTATATTCACATTCATCCATCCTTGAATTCTTCCATCTCCCGGGGACAAAAAGAATTCCGGTTCTTTAGAAAAAGGTCTTGCACAAGGTTTTATTTTTCTTGTAAAGAAATCGTTAAAGGACTTAAAATCACTTAATTCATCGTGGAATTCTGACATGTCAATATTATACTTTTGTATAAACTTTTTTATTTTTGCTGCACTAATTCTGCTATCACATAGTATTCCAGCCAATACAGAATATATTTTTCTTTTTAATATTAGCTCCAATCCTATTTTGCCATAGCTTGTGCTGTATAGAACTTCTATTACTTTTCCTCCTGCTATTTTTTCTATATCGTACTTTTTAGTTTGTCTATTGTAAACCTTAATCATATTAAGCTCCCCTTGTCCAAAATGTTAAGTTTTTTAAATAGGTATCTTCTTTTTACATATTAATAAATAAATATATAAAAGGCAACTTTTAAAAATATGTTAATTTTCTTCATTTAAAAATTAATTTTGATTTGATGACAAAATATTTAGAAGAGCTGTATAAATAAAAGTATAAAACATATAATACTAACATGTTCTTCGTAGCACACACTGAAGAACCCTTATAAAACACTAGGGATTGATTTTCCCTAGTGTTTTAATATATTTTGCAGATACTCACTAATGATTTCTTTTGCAATAGGTGCAGAAACTCCTCCTCCAGACCCTCCATTTTCAACAAGAACTGCTACTGCTATTTTAGGATCTTCAACTGGTGCAAATCCAATAAACCAAGCATGTTCTTTACCTTTGTTTTTTTCTGATAGATGATTTTCTGCTGTACCTGTTTTTCCAGCAACACTAATACCTTCAATTTTAGCATTTACACCTGTACCATTTTCTACAGCTTCATGCATCATGTCTTTAATAACATTTGCCGTTTCTACATCCATAATTTTATACATGGTATTAGACCTAACATCTTTTATTTTTTTCTCCTCTGATGACACAACTGACTTTACTAATATGGGTTTCATTATCTTTCCATTGTTAGCTATGCCGGCTGTTATCATAGCCATGTGAAATGGGGTAAAAAGTATTTCCCCCTGTCCTATAGCCACCGCCGCCATATCATTTTTCCCCATGGTATCATAAGGAAAAATACTTTTATTTACAGGAATATCAAAGGATATATCCTGATTCATGCCTATTCTGTCAGCCAATCTTTTTAGCTTACTACCTCCAAGCTCAACTCCTATTTCTGAATAAACAACATTGCTAGAAGCGGCAAGTGCTTTTTTTATATCTATGTTTCCAAGAACTTTTTCCCCAGAATTTTTTATTTCATACCCATCAATAATCACTTTCCCTTTATCTTCATATGTTTTTTTATCCAATCCATTTTCAATTGCCCCCATAGATGTAATAACTTTAAAAATTGAACCTGGAGGGTAAAGGCCTTGAGTTGCCCGTGGTAAAAGAAGCGCTTTATCTGATTCAACAATACTTACCCAATTACCTTCAAGCCACTTGCTATTAGTATCAAAATTAGGTTTACTTACAAGTGCAAGCACTTCTCCTTTTTTAGGATCTATAGCCACAATGGCTCCTTTTTTATCTTTCAAAAGATTTTCTCCTAATTCCTGAAGTCTATGATCTAATGTAAGATAAATATTATTCCCTTTACTTTCTCTATAAATCATTCCAAATACTTGACTATAATTATCAAGATCTAACAAATCACCATTATAATTTGCTTCTAAAAGTGATTTCCCATAAATCTTGGAATTATAACCTATAACATGGCTGTACAAAGCACCATATGGATATATACGCTCATAGCTTTCGCCATTTTTTTCACTATAGGCCAATACAACTCCATTTCTATCAAATATGCTGCCTCTTAAGGTGTTTTCTTCTATCTCATTATTTCTTCTGTTATAAACATTTTCCATAAGCTTTTTGCCTTGAAAAACTTGTAAATAAGTTAAATAGGCTACAATGATAAAAAAAATTGAGCACATTACTACCAGTATTTTAATAATTTTTTTGTTTTCATCCATATTTTTCACCTTCATTGCTAAAATCCCCTTTTGATATTGCCTGTAAAATACCTAAAATAATAAAACTTGTGACAAGAGAGCTTCCCCCATAACTTACAAATGGCAGGGTTGTGCCTGTCAAAGGAATGAGCTTTATCACTCCCCCAATAATTATAAATGTCTGCATTCCAAGCATAAGAGCAAGTCCTAGTACTACTATCTTTTCAAATCTATTCTTTATATTTAAAGCAATCTTAAAGGCTCTATAACATAAAAGCATATATAACAAAACTACTGCCACACCTGTCAACGTTCCCATTTCTTCACATATTGCAGAAAATATAAAATCCGTACTGGCAAATGGAATCATATATGGTTTTCCCATCCCCAAACCTGTTCCAAAAAAACCTCCAGAACCTATTCCAAACAGTGACTGGACTATCTGATAACCCTTCCCCAAAACATCCTGCCAGGGATCAATCCAAATTTCAACTCTCACCCTTACATGGTAAAAAAACTTATATCCTATTAATGCAGTAGGAAAAAGCAAGCCACAGTTTAAAATTAAAAATCTGTTGTCTTCACTAAAAATATAGAGTATAAAAAGGTATACCAACAACAATAATGCTATGGTTCCCCAGTCTCTTTGCAAAACCAAAAAACCTGCATTTAAGTAAGTAATAAACATCAACAATCCTCTATTAATAAGAATTTTGTTTTTCTCACTAAAATTAGATTTTTGAAAAAATAACTTATCTTGATTTTTAAAATAAGTTCCCAAGAAAAAAACATATAGTATTTTATTAATCTCTGATAGTTGAAAACTAAATCCAGCTATTATAATCCAGTTTTTGGCTCCGTTAACTGTAGTTCCAAAAACAAGAGTCAAAATATACAAAAGAACAGGTACAGCTATATAAAGGTTGGTATATTTGTGCCATTTATTTATTTTTATATAAAAATAATAACATGCAAAAAACGCCACATTGCCCACAAACATCCAAATAACTTGTTTAACTGCCAAGTCAGAATTTAGCCTATATATCATCATAATTCCAATACTCAAAAGCATTGATACAATTAAAAAAAGATAGCTTTCTCCAAATTTCTTTTTTGTAATGACAACATAAGATATGAAGACCATTGCTAACACAAGAAAACACACTAAAAAGGCATGCATATTATTTGTCTCTTCTTTAAATGCCAAAAAAGCGTAACCTATAATATTAATAAAAATAATCATACACAAAGGTATATAATAAGCTATTTTTCTAAACATAAAAACACCTCATCTACTCCCCCTTGATAAAAATAAATTCAATTTGTCCTATTTTTATTATATCGTTATCCTTTAACAAGGTTTTATTATTATTTTCAAGCTTCTTCTCATTAACAAATACACCATTTTTGCTATCTAAATCCTTTAAATAAACTTCTCCATTTTCTAAAATAAATTGGGCATGAATACCTGATATAAAAGAGTCTTTTATAACAATATCATTTTTGTCTTGACGCCCAATTGTCATACTTTTCGATAATACATAAATATCTTCAACTTTAAAGGAAAGAAGTTCTCTTTTAGTTTTAAGTCTTAAAGTTGAAAAACCTCTATCTAAATTAACTTTGCTAACATTCATGGACTTTATATCAAGATATATAAGACGAATAATACTAAAAATAAATAAGTATATAATAAATGTAAAAAAGACTTTAGCAATAAGTAATATTACCTCAACCATTTTCCCCACCCCTTTTAAACAAATCATACATATTTAAGTAATTTCTAAGTGATATGTTTATGATCATTTATGTGTTCTTCACAATATTCATAATCACTACCACATATTTTGCAATACCCAAAAAATACTTCTGGAAATTCTTTTGATGTTTTCCCACATTCTCTACACTTATGAACAAACTCAAATTTTTTAGGAGGTGCTATAACTTTAAATTTTTTACGTTTTTGTTTTTTCAAAAAAGCAGATGTTTTAGGAGCAACCCACTTTTTCCAAAAACCTCTCCCAAAAAATATAAAAAAGTTGGAAAATGAAAGTATAGCTGCTACCTTATCCTCCATACTAGCAAAAACCACAGTAAGTATTACAAAAAAAACATTAAACCAAGCTAAATACTTTACCTTCACAGGTATAATAAAGAATAAAAGCAGCTTAAAGTTTGGATATAAATATGCAAATGCAAGAAATATGGACAAATTCAAATACATAGTAGAAGCTGAACCAGTAATAAAAGCTGCTATAATTGCAGACAGCACACCTATAAAATAATATAAATTAAATCTAAAACTACCCCACATATTTTCTAAAGAACTTCCAAATATATACAATACATATAGTGCAAATATTACAAATATATTATTATTTGGAGGTATGAAAATAAAGGTTATAAGCCTCCACACCTGACCTTGTAAAATTCCATATCGATTCAGAGTTAGCATTTTATAAATAAAATCAGCTACTTTTTCACTCAAATTTACTGCAACAAATATAAATGCAGCTACAATAACAATATATTTTATAAGTCCTTTTATTGCAAATCGGTTATACTTGCGTTCAAGTCTGTCAATCCAATTCAAATTAAACAACCCTTTCAAATTGAGTTAATACTATTCTTTATTCTACATATTTTTAAAATTTCCTTTCTATATACATGTTATTCCTATGGGATTTTATTGTATATAGAAAATATACAATTTGCTTTTGGATTTTAAGCTGTCTAGATTTTAATAATATCTTTATAAAATTTCTAAAAAAATATACTGTTTCTTTATGTAACTTAGTGTATAATGGTTAAGAAAATAATTTATTTTAAATATATATTATAAAGTAAGGAGTCAATAATATGCCAAAACTTAATGACATTAACAAAATAATGATAATTGGTTCTGGCCCTATTATTATAGGTCAGGCCTGTGAATTTGACTATTCTGGGACTCAAGCATGTAAAGCCCTCCGAAATCTAGGTTATAAAATTGTACTGGTAAATTCAAATCCTGCAACAATTATGACGGATCCAGGTATTGCGGATTCTACATACGTAGAACCATTAAATTTAAAAAGAGCAACAGAAATAATTGAAAAAGAACGTCCTGACGCCCTGCTTCCTAACTTAGGGGGACAATCTGCATTGAATTTATGTTTAGAACTTTCTAAAGCAGGAGTTTTGGATAAATACGGTGTGAAAGTAATTGGTGTCCAGGTGGATACCATAGAACGTGGTGAAGACCGTATAGCCTTTAAAGAAGCCATGAATACGCTAGGAATTGAAATACCTCGAAGCAANCCAGCATATAGTGTTGAAGAAGCAGAAAAAATTGCTATGGAACTTGGTTTTCCAGTTGTTATCCGTCCTGCATACACCATGGGTGGAACAGGAGGTGGCCTGGTATACAATTTAGAAGAGTTAAAGGTTGTTGCTGGGCGTGGTATTGCATCTAGCATGATTGGACAGGTATTGGTAGAAGAGTCCATTTTAGGATGGATAGAATTAGAGTTAGAAA
>JGI24710J26742_10004531_pt1 | contig 11376 bp, 11 predicted proteins | sample BioPla2DNA2_FD_26742 | JGI IMG/M metagenome (IMG submission 26742) | reverse complement strand
TATAATAATCTTCAAACAACGAAGAAACAGGGCATTTATCGCTGTCGCCCTGTTTATCGGGTTGATGCTGGCCGCGTTTTTATTCTTCTTTTTCCGGTATCCAATGTATTTTTAAGGCCTACTCGCTTATCAACTCATAACTTACAAATGCGAATTTCTTGCTGTCAGGCGACCAGGAATTTACATTGAGAGTTCCTTGTCCCCCAAAAAGTTCAACAAGCACTTCAGGTTCACCTCCCTTTGCTTTCATCAACATTAACCTGACATTCTTGTTCGCGGGATGGCTTCCCGGTTCAACATCTCCTTTTTTATACGATATATAACATACCTTTTTACCATTAGGAGAAACATGTGGAAACCAGTTGTTGGACTCCTCAAAGGTCATTTGAGTCTGTTCACCGCCATCGGCTTTCATCCTCCATACCTGCATCAAACCCGATCTTACGGAGTTGAACCAAATATATTTCCCATCAGGCGAATATTCCGGACCATCATCCAGCCCCTCCGCATAGGTCAATCTGATCTCTTCCCCTCCGGATTTGGGTATTATATATACATCCATATTGTCATCTCTTCCGGCGCAGTACGCTAAAGTTTCCCCATCAGGAGAGATGCCGTGAAGATAACTGGGACCAAGGGGCGTTACCAGTGTAGCCTCTCCCCCTTCATAGGGAACGGTGAACACTTTTGAACTTCCCTCATAACTGCTGCTTACAGCGAAAAAAGTGCCGTCAAAACTTAAAACATGGTCGTTGTTCAACCTATTGGCAATCCCGGTGTAGATCTCAACGGACTCACCCCCCTCAACTGGTATCTTAAAAAGTTTTCCTGAACTGTTGTATACAAGAAATTTTCCGTCGGGTGTCCAGTTAGGAGCCTCAATGCGGTAATCAAACGACTCCACAACTGTTCGTTTTCCGGTTTTAATGTCTACAATTTCAAGAAAACTCCTCACCTGAGCAGCGCTACTTTGTGCAATAAGATTTGCAACCGGTAGAATGGCCAATAAAACAAAAAACAGTAATATACGTCTCATCTGGATAGAATTTAAGGGTTAATTTTCAGGAAAGGACTCTCTATTCATTCCAAAACAGAGATCTCTTCAAAATTTGATTATATAATTATCGGTTAATTTGCTCCATAAATGTAACCACTTTTTGAAAAAAAGGTGACAAATAGATAAAATAAATTCAAGAATAATGACAAATAGTCATTATATCCCTATGGCACAGCTTTTGGTGATTAAAAGGCAAAATCTATGTTTAATATTAAATTTTTTAGATATGCAATCCGGTAAAATTGGAGTAACAACTGAAAATATTTTTCCAGTTATAAAGAAATATCTCTATTCCGACCATGAGATTTTTCTCAGGGAACTTGTTTCTAATGCGATAGATGCGACCCAAAAACTAAAAGCTATGGCCTTTACGGGAGACTTTAAGGAGGATCTTGGCGATCTGACCATAAGAGTCTCTGTTGATAAAAAGAAAAAAACCATAACGGTATCCGACAGGGGCATAGGAATGACTTCCGAAGAGTTGGACAAATATCTGAACCAAATCGCCTTCTCGGGCGCGAACGATTTTCTGGACAAGTATAAGGATCAGACCAATATTATTGGCCACTTTGGCTTGGGCTTCTATTCTTCATTTATGGTATCTGAAAAGGTTGAAGTCCTTACCAAATCGTGGCAAACCGATGCAAAAGCCGTTAAATGGACATGCAACGGTAGTCCGGAATTTTCTATTGAGGGGATAGAGAAGGATAGCAGAGGTACCGATGTTGTGTTGTATGTGGATAAAGATTCGAAAGAGTTTTTGGAGGATTCCAGAATCGATGAACTGCTCAACAAATATTGCAAATTTCTTCCCATAGAAATCGCTTTCGGAAAGGAAAAAGAGTGGAAAGATGGTAAATATGTGGATACCGATAGGGACAAAATTATAAACAACACCAAGCCTGCATGGACACGTAAACCATCCGAACTGAAGGAGGAGGATTATAACAGTTTTTACAAAGAGCTCTATCCATACAGTGAAGAACCACTGTTCAACATCCATCTGAATGTTGATTATCCTTTTAAGCTTACAGGCATACTCTATTTTCCAAAAATTAAAAACAATATTGAGATACAGAAGAATAAAATCCAACTTTACTGTAACCAGGTATTTGTAACTGATTCTGTGGAAGGTATTGTTCCTGAATTCCTCACTTTGCTGCATGGAGTACTGGATTCTCCCGATATTCCCTTAAATGTATCCAGAAGTTATCTTCAAAGTGATTCAAACGTAAAGAAAATTTCCGGCCATATCACGAAAAAAGTTGCCGACAGGCTTAACTCCCTGTTCAAGAAAAACAGGGAAGAGTTTGAGAAAAAATGGGACGATCTTAAGTTGTTCATCAACTATGGAATGATATCCGAAGAAAAATTCTACGAAAAAGCGGTTAACTTCGCTCTGTTCAAGAATTGCGACGGAAAATATTTCACATTTGAGGAATATAAAAATCTTATAAAAGATAACCAAACTGACAAGAACAAATCTCTTGTATATCTGTACTCCACCGATAAAACAGATCAATACGCATATATTGAAAAAGCAAAAAACAGGGGGTATGACGTACTACTTATGAATGGTCAGCTTGATTTACACCTGATAAGCCATTTGGAAAGCAAATTTGAAAATTCGAAATTTGTGAGAGTCGATTCGGATACTGTCGACAGACTGATTCCTAAAGAGTCATCGAAAGATTCCGTACTTTCCGAAGCCCAAAAAAATGACCTGAGAAAAGTGTTCAAATATGAGCCTAAATCGGGCGCCATATTCAATATTGAATTTGAAGTGCTGGATGACAATGACACGCCCATGATAATTACCCAATCGGAATATATGCGCAGGATGAAAGACATGTCGGCTCTGGGCGGAGGTATGAGTTTTTATGGAGAGATGCCGGATAGCTACAATATCGTTATAAACCCTAACCATCCTCTTATAACCAGGATAAACGATGAGTTGATCAATACTGAAGGCGAAAAGCTATTAGCTAACGATAAAGAGAGGGAGAGACTAAACCAAGAGATTGCCTTTATGGAGGGAGAGCACAAAAAGAAAAAAGAGGAAGAAATCAGTCAGTTCGAGAAAGATGATCTGGAAAAACTGAGATCTGAGCTGAAAGAGATTGAGGATAACAGAGAAAAAATCCTGGAATCATTCGGAGCCGGTAAAAAAGATGTGAGACAACTGATTGATCTTGCCCTTTTGGCGAACAATATGTTGAAAGGAGAGGCTTTGAGCGATTTTGTCAAGAGAAGCGTAGAGTTGTTATAAGCATGGTACATTTAAAAAAAAGAGCCTGAATGCATAACGCTCCGGGCTCTTTTTTATTTGCCTCTTTACCTCTCAAATCATCCTTCCAATCTCTCCTTTAATATAATCAATGGCCGCCCTGGTCGGCTCTTTATCTATCTCCATTACTTTTTCAATAAGCTTCTTACTGAAATCCAATGAAGAGGCCTCACCAGGCAGTTTCTCAAATTCACTATTGATTATTTTTATCATATTAGAGCGGGCATTCCTTACAACTTCCCACGCTTGCGGGCTAATATAAACCTGTTGTGACAGGTTATGTTCAAACTCGGTTCTAATAGTGGTTAAAAGGGCTGAATGCAATTGCTGGGCCGACATTCCCGGGGTGGAGACACGCACCAATAATGACTCAAGAGAAATCCTTTCAAGAAAAAGAACAACCCTCTCGTATGCTTGCAACTTTAACGGAACGATTGTCCGGCTGTTTTGAAGCACAATCTCCTGGCGCCGCTTCTCCTGATCATTTTTGATCATATTACGGAGCACAAGCCAAGCCGTAAGAAATACAATTAACGCGGGCAAAGATATTTTTAAAATATCATATACTCCTTCCATCGCTTTTGTTATCTTCTGAAGCTATCTTACTTACGACTATATCCGTCGCTGTTCGCCCCTGCCAAATGATCTTTCAACAGTTGATTCATTGACAACAATGTTTCTGCCTTCAACCAGCGATCCATTAAGTTCTTTAATGGCCGAATTTGCTTCTTCATCATTGGGCATTTCGACAAAACCGAAACCCTTGCTCCTACCGGATTCTTTCTCAATAATTACCCTTGCCGAAGAGACTTCACCATAAGACTGAAAAAGACCCATCAGTTGCTTATCCCTGATTTTGTACGGAAGGTTTCCTACGTAAATGTTCATGATTAAATAATAAATTGATTAATAACCAAAGGTGGCACTTTTTTTTCAGAAAAAAGAGATGAAAGGGGTTATTATTTAAAATTAATTTCTTTCGGCCACTTTGGCAACTTCCCTAAAAACTCTCATAAAGTTTCCTCCCCATATCTTTTTAATCTCCGATCTTGAATAGCCCCTTAATATCAGTTCTCTTGTAATGTTTTCAATTTCAGTCACATCCTTACAACCATCAACACCACCGCCCCCATCAAAATCGCTGCTGATCCCAACATAATCTATACCTATTACCTGAATTACATGTTCAATATGGTCTACCAGATCAGCCACGGAGGCATTTTGTCCGCTTTCTTTCACTATTCTCTCTCTTTCTATGTTATATTCATCCCCATATCTTGCGGGATCCGCTTTTATAAGATCCTTATACTTTTCTTTCAGATCAGATAGTTTTTGTTGGACACTATTATTATCAATTCCGGGACTTTTGAGCAGCTGCGATAATAAGGTGATATTGACAACACCCCCATTCCCCTTTAATCGGAGTAACATCTCGTCTGATATGTTTCTATGGTTGGAACATAGCGCTCTGCAAGCAGAGTGGGAAACTATCACTGGAGCCTTTGAGTGTTCAAGAATATCGTTGAACGATTTATCGCTAACATTTGAAACATCAACCATCATACCCAATCGGTTCATCTCCTCAATTACATCCATACCCAGTTGAGAGACTCCATTATGCTCCGCTCCTTTGGGATCGGTCGATGAGTCACATAACAGGCTATTTATGTTTAAACAGAGGGTCATATACCTTATCCCCATATCAAAGTATTCTTTTACCATTTCCACGGAATTGATCGCGAATCCACTCTCAACACCCATATAAATGGCTTTTCTTCCCTCCTTTACTATCCTGTATCCATCATCCGGATGCAGAGCCGCTTCAACAATATCCGGATTATCAGCGATACTATTCGCTATCGCATCAACTGTTTTTTCAATCCTTTTGAATGTTATATCAATATTCGATTCTCCCTTGATGTTCTTGCCCGGGAAAATAGCGAAAAAACAGGCGTCAAGCCCCCCCTGTTCCATCCTTGGATAATCAAAACTTCCAAAATCGTTCAACCGGGCGGGATCAAAATTCTTTTTGTAAAGAAAATTTATGGCGGAAGCTGAATGGGCATCGACAGTAAAGAGATCATTATGTATACGTTGTATCTTTCTGTTGGTTTTTATGCCTGTATCAGTGCAGCCAAACAAAACAGCACTGAACAACATACTGAATAACAACCGGCTAAGTTTCATCTGTACGTCAAATTTTCCGGTACGCAATTTAATAAGATAACGCGCCAAAAACTCATCAATTATCAATTATCGGATTTAATACCAATTAAAAAATATGCCGCGAATAGATGTCGGAGAGTCTTAAATCTTAACTATCCTGTAAACATTGGTCAGTTTTCCCCGGACAAGACGCAACAGGTAAACACCGGGACTATATGATTGCATATTTATGATCATTTCCGTTGACATTGTCCCTAAAAAATCCCTTAGCAACAACTTACCCTGAATGTCCATTAAAAAAACATCTATCCCTGCTTCCAGTGGATATTCAAAAGTTATCCGGATAAATTCACTTGCCGGGTTGGGATATATCTTCACCTCCACAAAGGGAAATATTTCATTTTGAACATCTGATGCGAACAATGTCGGCTGGGTAATAGGGGTCAGTATAAGCTGATTGCCGACATTAAAAGAATAAGGCAGAAAAGCCTCTCCAAGTGTCCAGCTCAATGAAATAGAGGCTTTCTCACTGTAACCACCGGCACTAGATATAACAATAGGCGTAACTTCTTCCTGTGTCTGCGCACTGACCGATAATGTCAGCAAGACCGCAACAATTAAAAGGATTGATCGCTTCATGGCATTTAATATTATTCAACGTCCGCGGCCGGAAATTATCACCGGGACAATACCGGCAACCGCTAGCATTTCGTTATCAACAACGACAACAAAGTTATCAAAACTTCATCGTAAATTTAAGCCATATTTCGATACAATACAACCTTGTGGATACTTTTTTTTGAAAAAAGTTTTTGGGATGTTCTTATTTAAAATTAGAAAACCCTTCGTCAAGCCAACTGATATAGCTTTCAATATCAAGGTTGGTAAATGAAGGCCGGTTCAGGGGATTTCCATTATGATCGGCTATTACGTGGTAAGGTAAGGCGTTGGTATTGTACCTGGAAATCTCAATGTCCTCATTTATCTTTCCAATAGTTTTTTTGATCTTACCATCAACCATAGATATTCTCCACTCGCTTTCAGGGAGTTGGGTTCTGTCGTCGACATACAAGGCTATTATAACAAAATTATTTTCCAGCCGCCTTGCAACATCCGGATTGGACCACACTCTTGCTTCCATTCTCTTGCAATTAGCGCAAGCATGTCCTTTAAAGTTTATTAAAACGGGCTTGCCTACCTTCCTGGCATGGGCCAGACCCTCATCGAGGTCGAAAAACCCGGCCAAACCATATGGCAACGAGAAGAGATCGCTGTACTTTGGAGCGTTAGCACCGTTCAAACTGTTTCCAAAACTCAATATCCCATCTCCGTTAGGTTGATTTCCTGGATTTTTTTCGATTTTTTCTGCCGGGAGTAGAGCCGAAACAGCTTTCAATGGTGATCCAAAAAAACCCGTTGCCAGGTAAACAGCTATTCCTGCCGAAGCCAATGACATTATGAACAGACCGATACCTTTTTTCTTGCCTGTTCTAACTGCCTGAAAATATGTGCTTAAAAGATAAAAACCCAATATCAGGAATAAAACTATCCAAATAGCAAGATATAATTTACGCGTAAGTATTCCCAGTGAATAAACGGAATCTATTACCATCAGGAATTTCATACTGAAAGCCAACATTAGAAACCCAAGAACAACTTTTACTGTTTTGAGCCAGTATCCTGATTTTGGCATAATGTCCAACAATTTGGGTGAAAGGGCGAATAGCGTGAATGGGGCCGAAAAGCCCAAACCAAAGGCAAACATTCCAACAGTGGGCCTTAAGATATCTCCTCTGACCGCCTCTACAAGCAGACCGCCCACTATTGGCCCTGTGCAGGAAAAAGAGACTATCACGGTGGTGAGAGCCATAAAGAAAGAACCTATTATCCCCCCTTTATCGACCTTTGAGTCGGCAGCATTGGACCATTTTGAGGGCAGAGTTATTTCAAACGCCCCCAAGAAAGAGATGGCGAAAACAACAAACAAGAGGAAAAATATAATATTTGGTATCCAATGGGTGCTCAAAGCATTGGCGAATCCGGCTCCGGCTCCTGTAAGGGATATAATTATTCCAATTGAAGAATATATTATTACAATGGATATTCCGAAAATAAGCGCGTTAAGAACTCCTTTTTTCTTTTCTCCCCTTCCCCTGGAGAAAAAAGCTACCGTTAGCGGTATCATCGGATAAACACAGGGGGTAAGAACTCCAACCAGACCCAGCAAAAAAGATGCGATAAAAAATCCTAACAGACCTCTCTTTTCGGTAGTAGGCAAATTTTCATAAAAAAACCCCGTATCTTCCGGATCTCCTCCACCAACAGCAATACTGAACTCAACCTCCTTTGGGGGAGAACATGAGATATTGTTACACGACATATATTCAACATATCCCCGAACAGTAAAATCAGAAACTGTGCTTTTTATCGGTTGTCTGAATTCTACTTTGCCTTCAAATGTCGCTATCTCCATCTCAAAAGCCTCATCATATTTCTTGTTTGGCTGTATGTTGGAGACAATATTGTTCTCAAAAGATAGTCGTTTATCCTCGGCAAACCTGATATTTGTCGCTATAGGACCTCCTTCGGGCACCTCCATCCCATAAATATGGGAACCCTCTTCAATAGAGACCCTCAGAACTATTTCATATTGATTCTCTCCTATACTCTCGTATCCGAAGCTCCATATCACGGGATCAATGATCTGGCCGCTGACCGATACCGAAACAAACAAGGAGAGAATTATAACGGACAATTTTCTGGCCATGAATATTTGACTGTTTTTTTGATAGTATTAAAATCCAATGCCAATACTACTGGTACCAATAAAACGCAAAAATATAAAAAACGGGGAAATTGCCGTTACGTGAAGTCGATCTCGTTGTTATCCTTGTCCAGGAAACTATGCTCAAGGGTATGGTATGATGATATAGAGCGAACTTTTAAGTGAATTTTGTAACGAAGACTCCACTTTGCGTAGACAGGCACCAAACCGTAGCTCAGATAAGAGGCAACAAAGGGATGAACCTGGAGAACAATACTTTTGGTCTTTATCTTTTTGACGATGAAAGCAAGGTCTTTTTCAATTTCATCAATAAAAAGCAAAGCGGGACGGACAGTCCCTTTCCCCTGGCAAGCCGGACATTTCTCATCCGTGACTATATTCACTACCGGTCTGACTCTCTGCCTTGTTATCTGCATAAGACCAAATTTGGTCAAGGGTAAAATTGTGTGTTTGGTGCGATCGTTTTCCATGAGATCCCTCATAACGTCGTAAACCTTCTGTTTGTGCTCATTAAGGGTCATATCGATAAAATCTATCACGATTATACCGCCCATATCCCTCAACCTCAACTGACGAGAGATTTCTCTTGCCGCTTCTAAATTTACCTCCAATGCATTGGTTTCCTGATCATTTCCCGAACGAATCCGATTTCCACTGTTCACATCAATGACATGTAACGCCTCAGTATGTTCAATTATCAGGTACGCGCCGCGCTTAATAGACACTGTGCGCCCGAACAGTGTTTTTATCTGTTTGTTGACACCAAAATGTTCAAAAATTGGGATACTACCGGTGTATTCGCGTACAATCTTTACCTTATCCGGCGCGATCTCTTTGATATAATTCCTGATCTCAACGGCAAAAAGTGGATCGTTTATGTGGATACTTGAAAAGGAGGGGCTGAACATATCCCGGAGTATCGCGACAGATCGGGGCATCTCCTCGATAAGGATCCTGGGAGTTTTTATCTCTTTTTTTATGGTGGAGAATCCTCTCTCCCATTTTTCCAACAACTCTCTGAGCTCGGCATCCAGTACGGCAACCCTTTTTCCTTCAGCTGCCGTTCTTACAATTACCCCGTAATTCTTTGGCTTAATACTTAATAGAAGTGTTTTGAGCCTGTTTTTCTCCTCATTGCTCTCAATTTTAGAAGATATGGAAACCTTATCCGAAAACGGCATAAGTATAAGATTCCTCCCTGCAAGGGAAATTTCAGAAGATAAGCGGGGACCTTTTGTTGATATTGGCTCTTTTGTAATTTGAACTAAAACTGTCTGGCCTTGTACCAAAATATCAGAAATAACTCCATCCCTTTTGATCTCGGGATCAAATTTAAACTTCTGGATGGGCATAACCTTCCCCTGTCGCTGCAAAGCATGCAAATAATATTTATTCTGGGTTCTAAAGTTCGGACCTAAATCCTGGTAATGAAGAAAAGCGTCTTTTTCATGACCTACATTTACAAATGCCGCGTTCAGACCGGGCATTATTTTCCTGACTTTACCCAAAAAAACATCACCTACCTGAAACTTTGCAAACCTCTTTTCCTTGTCAAGCTCAAAAAGTTGTTTGTCCTCCAGTAACGCCAAAGTAACCTCGGATTCGCTTACATTAACGATGAGTTCTTTGTCTGCCACGAATAAAATAATTCAGAATTAACAGGTCTTGGTTCCATGTCACAACCAACTGTACCATAACGACTATATGGTTAATAGTGAGCATCAAGACCAATGAACATTAATATAAAAGAAATGAACCTAAAGACCTGATGATCTTTAGGTTCACTATATGATAATTAAAAACCACCCAACGATCCTTCTATTTCTTTTTATGTCTGTTCTTGCGCAAACGTTTTTTACGTTTGTGGGTGGCCATTTTATGTCTTTTTCTTTTCTTTCCGCTTGGCATAACGGTTATTTATTACTGGTTTTAACTCTGTTTACAAATGATTTGGAAGGCTTGAAAGCCGGTACGTAGTGTGCTTCAATTTTAATAGGAATATTTTTTGAAATATTTCTGGCAATTTTTTCTGCCCTCTTCTTTACTATGAAACTACCGAAACCTCTTAAATAAACATTTTCTCCGGCAACCAAAGAGTCCTTAATGGTTTCCATCATGGCTTCGACAGTCTTCTGAACTGTAACTTTTTCTATACCAGTAGATTTGGCAATTTCATTAACGATGTCTGCTTTTGTCATTTTAAATGAAGATTAAAAATTCAACATATATTTTATATATTTTTCTTGTATATTTTTTCGATACCGCAAATATAGGAATATTATTTGTTAAAATAGAAAGAGTTACATAAAAAATAATTTATCAAATCGTTGTCAATTTATAGCTATGTATAGGCTATTTCCGGCAAAAAAGGAGCACTCCCCGGACAACAAACACCAATGTTCAAACATTAAAACCGACAGGATTCCCGCGGAATCATATTTTTGTAATCATATTTGTATGAATACGATTATTTCGTAAATTTACACTCTAAATTTTAATAGCTGAAAATATGTCCATCAACAGAGTAATTCTCGAAGGTAACGTAGGAAAGGATCCTGTTGTCAAATATTTTGACAAATCATCGGTCAGGGCCTCTTTTCCACTGGCAACCAGTGAAGAGTATTTTAATCAACAGGGAGAGACCGTAACTTCAACTGAATGGCACAATATAGTTTTGTGGAGAGCATTGGCCATTGAGGCTGAGAAAAGCATAAAAAAAGGTAGCCTGGTTTGTGTGTCCGGAAAAATCAGAACCCGGTCATATGTCGACAAAGAGGGAATAAACAAATATATAACCGAAATAATAGGCGATTCATTTTATGTTTATGACAAAAGAGCGGAAAACAGGCCTGATGATTCACGGAGTGGGTACCGACAGCAAGAGAGTTCGCAACAAGGTGGATCGGCACGAAACGATGGCTCTTCGGAAGACCCTTATAATTCGTTTCCCGAAGGAACAGGAAGTTCGCCTGAAGATGACCTTCCTTTCTGAAAATTAATCTAAGTTAGTTGTCTGATTGGAGTTTATTTGTTTTTATCCATTTTTTCACGGGAGTGCTTTAACTTACACTCTTGGCGGTA
>JGI24710J26742_10004530_pt1 | contig 11377 bp, 5 predicted proteins | sample BioPla2DNA2_FD_26742 | JGI IMG/M metagenome (IMG submission 26742) | reverse complement strand
TTGCTGAATGTGACTCCGGTTACTGCCAATGGCCTTTCAAATGGAGCAATTACTATTCAGGTATCCGGTGGTAGTGGAAATTATACTTCCATCACCTGGGTACATGACGGTACATTTGACATGTCTGGATTCAGCGGACTCACTTATGCTTCAGGACTTCCGGGTGGAACTTATACGATAACAGCAATTGATGATAAAGGATGCAGTGCTACGCTTGAAGTAGTTGTATTTGAGCCGGGTTATCCTTTTGAAGTAGATATTGAGAAGCAGGCAAGCGGACCATGTAAGGGTGCCGGCAATGGCACAATCTGGGTACAGCTTAGGGGAGGGGTACAACCTTACAAGATTGTTGAATTGTCAGGTGGCAGTGGTGTACTTCAGTCAGTTACCGGTCAAAGCACTGTTGTTTTCGAGGCTCTTGCAGCAGGTGATTATACAGTCACTGCTGAGGATAACTTTGGAAATGTGATTACCCGAAATGTGACGATTTATGAGCATGCTTCAGCACTTAATCTGGTTACTTCTGTCACTACTCAGGTTGAATGCCGAGAGGCATCAACCGGGGCGATTACTGCACGTGTTACAGGTGGAATACCTAATTCAGCCGGTGAGTACAGACTAATACTATCAGGAGGTCCTGCTGGTACATCCAGAGATGTTGTAGTTAATGCGGGATTTGATTTTGTTTTCGACAACTTGCCAGCCGGAACATACAGTCTTAGGGTAATAGATGATAGTAATCCTTTAAGGGTCGCATATACAGAGAGCGATCTTCAGGCAATGTTTGGTGACGAGAGCTTTAGCGTTGGTGATGACTGTTCAGTTCTTGTTTCAGGTCTTTTAGTACATCAACCAGAGGCTTCAGTTACCCTGAGTGTGGTCTCCGGTATGGAAGAGCTTTGCGAAGGCGAAGCACCACACCTACAAGTATCTGTTAGCGGATGGAACTTTGCCGACGGAAATCTGCTGATAACTCTAAGTAATGGCGAAAGCTTCACTCTGAATAGTGCTACTCAAGAACTTATTCTGACGATATTGCCTGTTGATGAGGTAACAAACTATAGCATAGTTAGCGTTGCTGATGCTACTGATCCTATGTGTATTAAGGGTGTAGGTGTTGGTGTGGCAACTGTTACAACGTATAAACGCCCTGCTGCCTCAATATCCGGCCAGCTTTCTATCTGTGAGGGAGAAAGTGCGGCTCTCAGAATAGATCTTACTGGTGCCGCTCCATGGACTATCAGCTATAGTGACGGAGTGAATAGCTATTGGGTCAATAATATAACTGCTTCTCCATACTACCTTGATGTAAGTCCTTCAGTCAGCACANACTACAGTCTGGTGTCCGTATCTGATTCCCGTTGCACTGGTAGTGTGAGCGGATCAGCAAGTGTTACAATCCCGATAACCAGTGTGGTCAGCATTGTAAATCCCGGAGCACGTAATCTGTGTCAAGGGCAATCTTCTGTTGTTGAGATCAGTTTTGCNCCTGACGATAATGGCCCATGGCAGTTGTATTACAGCGAGCAGCCTTTGGTAACCGGTGTACCTTCGGGAAGTCCGGTGACCAGAAATGTGACTGTAACTGATGCCATGTTTAATGCTTCAGGCAACTATGAGATACATGTCACACCTGATCAAAGCGTAAGGATAAAGATTGAAAATGTAATTTCTGGTGGATGTGAGGGTAAGGTTTCTGGTATGCCTGTTGACCTAATCGTGAGTTATCTTCCTCCACAGCCTGGGGTAATAGAGGGACCTGGTGTCGTATGTCAGGGAGGAANTGCAACATATTCGATTCCGGCTATTAGTGGAGTATCTCATTATGTATGGACTCTGCCTGATGGTAGTGTGGTAACTGGAGGCAGACAGCTTACTGTAAGTTATGGAGTAGATGCCCAGAGTGGACGTCTCTCAGTTTATGCAGTTAATTCATGCGGTGACGGTCCTGTTCAGTACCTTGACATTACTGTAGAGCCGCTACCCGATGCAAATGCAGGAATAATAATTGGTCCTGAGGATATCTGTCAGGACAGTAAGGGTGTTGTGTTTACAGTAAGTGGTATTAGGTATGCTGATAGCTATATCTGGGAAGTTCCGGCTACATGGGTAGTAACAGGACAGGGAACTGACAGGATTACTGTTGATCTTCAGATGATCTAGAATACTTCAATGGCTATATAAAGGTTATTGCACGCAATAATTGTGGAGATGCAGTTGTGGTGCCAGAGAAGGCTGTTTATGTACGACCTCTGCCTGTTGCAGATGCCGGTCCGGATCAACCGGGACTGTGCAGTGATGTCGTAACTTTAGGAGCAACTCCATTGACTACAGCTCAGGTGGCAGCAGGCTATTCTGCCCGATGGATGAGCCTTCCTGTTTCTGGATCGGCTGATGAGATAACTGATATAGGAAATCCAAATGTTACAGTTACCGGCCTTACAAAAGGTGATGTTACTTTCAGATGGATAGTAACAAGTCCATTTGGTTGCGAAAGCTATGACGATGTAACCGTACGCAACAATACCCTTAATGTAAGTGCATATTCTGCAAGTGGTACGGTTTGCGAGGGAGTTGTGATGCTGCATGGTACACCTACCTCTACAGGTATAACTGGTCAGTGGACCGTAGTATATCCAGCCGGATCTACTGCTCAGTTTGATAATGCCTCATTAGCTACTGTGCTGGTAACTAATATGCCAGTTGGTGAAAACCGATTTAGGTGGTCTTTGACACAAAACGGCTGTACTAGTTATGCGGAAGTTACCGTAATTAACAGTCAGCCTGCAGATGCAGAGATTAGTGGACCACAGGTAATTTCCAACTGTGGTGAAGATATTGAGGTAAGAGCTGTTGAACCTCTTCCTGGATGGGGCTTAGGTAGGTGGAGTGTGGTAAACGGTTATGCAGAAATTGACTCTCCAACAAGTGCTGTAACCATGGTACGTAATATTTCCATGGGCGAGGTTGTACTCGAATGGAGGGTAAACAACGGGTTGTGCAGCGATGCTGCATACCTGACAATCAGAAATAACAAACTTGTTGTGGATGCNGGTTCTGATCAGGAAATCTGCAGTCCGTCAACTGTACTTGATGCATCTGAATTGCCATCAATACCTGGAGTCACTGGTTCATGGAGCTTTGTTACTGGCAGCGGAGGCTTTGTCAATGCTGGTAATCCAAAGACTACTGTAAATAATCTGTCACGTGGTGAAATTGTACTAAGGTGGACTGTAAATAACAATGGATGCCTAAGCTTTGATGATGTAAGGATAGTGAATAATACTGCCACCACTGCCGTGGTTGGCAGCCAACAGTCAATCTGTGGCGATACTTACGTTTTGACAGGTAATGACCCTGCAGCCGGCGAAGTGGGTACATGGACTGTGGTAAAGGGTTCAGGTATATTCGATAATCTTAACGACCCAAGAACAACTGTAAGAGGTCTTGATTCAGGTGAGAATATCTTCCGTTGGACAATCAATAACAATAACAAGTGTAGCAGCTTTGCGGACCTAAGGATAATAAACCTGAAAGTACCTGTTGATGCCGGAAAAGATACTGTTGTTTGTGATAATATAGTGACACTCAGAGGTTCGCTTGTGCCAGCCGGGGCTAGTGGAATATGGAGAATCGTAGGCGGTGCCGGAGGTGCAGTTATAACAATAGAGGATCCGTCCAGACCTCACATTGCAAAGATTGGTCTTGGCGAGGGCAGTAATACAATTATCTGGGAGATAAACAATGCAGGTTGCTATTCAAGGGATACAGTAGTTGTTGTCAACAGCAGACCATATCCGGTCAATGGTGGTGATCCAATAAGGTATGTAACCCTGACAGATATTTATATGAATGCAACACCTGTTGGTCCAGGCATGACAGGTGAGTGGGTACTGATATCAGGGAATGGAAATATTGAAAATCCATATGATCCCAATACACGGGTAACTAATCTTGCAAGAGGTGAAAATCTGTTCCGTTGGATTGTTACCAACGGCAACTGTTCTGACTATGCAGAGGTTCTGATAGTCAACGGTGATGTTGTTGATGCAGATGCCGGTCGTCCGCAGACTGTATGTGTCAATTATGCCCAGCTTGAGGCTAATGATCCTCAGGGTGCAATAGGCACATGGACTGTTATTCAGGGTAGTGCAATATTTGATAATCCAAGTAACCCCAGGACCAGGGTTACCAACCTTTCACCTGGTGAAAATATCCTGAGATGGACTATCAGGTACGGAAGTAGCGAATATTCAAGTTCAAGCTACGATGATGTGATAATCACTAACAATCAGCCTGATGAAGCCTTCGCAGGTAATGATATAGCATTGTGTGCCGATCAGTATCAGTTGAGGGGTAATGCTCCGCGTACCACACCACATTTTATGGGTAGTCCAAAATGGACTATTATCTCGGGTGGTGGTGATCTTGATGATGAGACAGATCCTACTACCTATGTTAGAAATCTTGCTAAGGGCCAGACAACGTTGGTTTATTCAATAACAAAGGGGTCATGTGTTCGTACTGACACGTTAGTTATTACAAATGGCTTGCCTAGTGAACCATATGCAGGTGAGGACGATACCTCATGTGATGATTTCTACCTGCTTAATCCGTCTACACCAGTATATGGTACAGCTGCATGGCGTCCCGGATCAACCGGTGGGGCCCAGTTTGATGGCAATATGGTAAGGAATCTCGCTCAGGGACCTAACGAACTGATCTATGAGATTTCTACAGAATGGTGTACAATGAGAGATACCATTATAATTACCAACAATAAACCATCTCAATCATTTGCAGGACATAACAGGGAAGTTTGCTCGCCAACCTATACTCTTGCGGCTACAGCGCCACAATATGGAGTTGGAAGCTGGACTCTTGTTGCGGGTGCTGGTACTATTGATCCTGCCGATGTAAATAATCCAAATGCTGTTGTAACAGGCCTTGGAATGGGGTCTAACCGATTCAAGTGGACTGTCAATAACAATGGTTGTATTTCTACATCAGAGGTCGAGATACGTAATAACTTTATTGAAGCTAATGCAGGTGAAGATAACGTAGTCTGTTCTGATCAGACTCAGCTGAGGGGCAGCAATCCAAGCGGTGGTGTTGGTACCTGGGGTATAAAGGGTGGTTCGGGTTCAGCTCACTTTGCGAATCCAAATGATCCTCTTACAATAGTTACAAACCTTGACCGTGGGGATAATGTTCTGACCTGGACCATTACCAATGGTAACTGCAGTCATACCGACGAGGTTGTAATCACCAACAATATGCCGACTATAGCAAATGCAGGTGAAGACCAGATGTTGTGTGATCCTGAAACNGTGCTACAGGGTAATCTGGATGTTGTTGGACAAGGCAGGTGGACAATCAGAAGCGGGTCTGCTACTCTTCATTCAGATACATATGCTGATCCTTATGAGGATCCATCAGCAAGAGTTACCNGTCTGTCATTTGGTGATAATATTTTGCGCTGGACTATAGTAAACAATGGCTGTGAAAGCTATGATGACGTTGTGCTCCAGTACAACAGGATAGATGCAGATGCAGGATCAGACAAGAGTGTATGTGATGATGAGGTTGTACTTAATGCTAAGAATCCAACACCCGGAACCGGTACATGGTCAATCCCTGGTGGACAGGGTTCTGCCAATTTTGAGTCTCCTACATCACCCACAACAAGAGTAAGGAATTTGGGCAGAGGTGCAAATACATTAAGATGGACTGTGAGATACAATGGTTGTGTTACTTATGATGATGTAGTAGTAAACAATAACCTACCAAGCATACCTTATGCCGGTAATGATCAGGTAATATGTAGCGATACCTATATTATGGACGCTACTCCTCCATCNCTTGGATCAAGTGGTAGGTGGACAGTAATCACTGGATCTGCTGTGTTTGAGGATGAGACCTTGCATAATACTCGTGTTACAGGACTAGCTAATGGTGACAACATCTTTGTATGGACAACTGAAAGGGTTGATGGATGTACTCTTCAGGATGAGGTTGTAATTCGCAATTCTTCGGTATCTGAACCTTATGCAGGTACGAGTTATGAGGAGCTCTGTTCTTCAACCTTCAATCTGAAGGCTGCAATTCCAGACTATGGCACAGGAAGCTGGAGTTTTGTTCTTGGTGGAGGTAATATCTCTGATCCCTATGATCCACGTGCTACTGTGACAACATTGGCACAGGGAACCAATATCCTAAGATGGACGATAAGTCAGGATCATTGTAGCAAGTATGCAGAAGTTACCCTTGTCAACAATGAGCCGACAAGGGCTAATGCAGGTCCGGATATTGAGGACTGCAAGGATTATCAGACCCTGGATGCTAATGTGCCGCTATATTATGACGAGGCTTACTGGGAAAGGATNAGCGGCTATGGTGATCTGGATAATGTAAATGATCCGAAGACAACAGTCAGGAACCTTGGATTTGGGCCAAATGAGTTTATGTGGACTATCAGAAAGGGTTCATGTATTACGACTGATAGAGTGGTGATATTCAACAAGATACCAGATAAGGCTTTTGCAGGTTCAGATCAGGAAATATGTGAAAACTATACAGTACTGAATGCAAATGATCCTTTGACAGGAAGTGGTAAATGGTCTGTTATCAAAGGTTCCGGAACCTTTGATGATCCTAATCAGTACAACACTATTGTTAGGAGCGTTGGATTTGGTGAGAATATTTACCGTTGGGAAGTTACCTATGGTGAGTGTGGTACTTTTGATGAGGTGATAGTGGTAAGCAACAGAATAGAAGCTTATGCTGGTGAAGATCAGGTAGTGTACAGTCCTGAGGCAGTACTAAATGCCAACAATGCTGGTGATCTTGATGCGAAATGGATAGTAGTTGGAACCAGCACTGCAGTACTGGAGGATCCTTTATTCTTCAATACCAGGGTTAATAACCTGAATGAAGGAATTAATACTTTCCGTTGGGAGATAAGTGTCAATGGATGTGTTTCCTATGATCAGGTTAGTGTTGACTACAGACCAGTTCCTGATGCGGCCTTTATTACTGATGTCAATTCAGGATGTTATCCACTCAGGGTACAATTCACAAATTACTCTGTGGGTGGTTCAGTCTATCACTGGGACTTTGGTGATGGTAACTCTTCGGGAGACAGGAACCCGGTTCATGTGTTTGAGAAACCCGGTGCTTACCAGGTAGTACTTACTTCACCAGGTCCGGACGGAAATGATGGATTGTTTACTAAGACCATAGTAGTATATGATCATCCGGTGGCTTATTTCACGGTTAATCCACAGGTTGTTTACATACCAGGTGATAAAGCGCGTTTCTATGATCTTTCAACTGACGCTGTTTCATGGATGTGGGACTTTGGGGACGGTGGTATTTCTTCGGAACGTAATCCATCTTATGAATATCAGGAAGGAAGGAGTGTTTGATGTCACTCTGACTGTAACCAGCCTACAGGGATGTACTGATACCTTTACATGGAAGATGCCATCACTGCCGAGCTGCAAGGCTTTGTAGTGTTCCCCAATGCATTCAAACCGCGTCCTGGAGGTTCTTCAGGAGCAGTAGATCCATCTGCCGAGTATGTTGTGGTCTTCAAGCCTGCATATTCTGATGTAGCAGAATTTAAGCTTGAGATCTTCAATCGCTGGGGTCAAAGAATCTTTGTGACAGACGATATCAACAACGGTTGGGACGGTATGTATGAAGGACAACTTGCACCGCAGGGTGTATATGTGTACCTGGCCACAGGTAAGTATGTCAATGGCAGGGAGTTCAGAAANACAGGAAATGTATTATTGGTTCGATAGAAACTATTTGTGCTAGTAAGATAATGATGCTTAGTATCAAACATAGAGCAAGTGTATTCATTTTGGCTGCGGCTGTGGTGATGCAACTTTGTATGAATATAAGTCCGGTAATGGGGCAGGANGTGTCCTTTTCGCAGGTGTATTCGGCGCCCCTTTACCTTAGTCCTTCGTTTGCCGGTTTTACAAGTGGCGGAAGGCTTACTTTGAATTACAGGGATCAGTGGCCCGGACTTGGAAGTACATTCAGGACAATTGCAGCATCGTATGACGAATACCTGAGCAATTTTAATAGTGGGGTTGGTTTGCTGTTTGTAAGGGATGACCAGGGAGGAGGTCAGCTTCTTACTCAGAACCTTGGGCTGGTCTATGCTTATGAACTAGCAGTAACTGAAAATTTGTTTGTAAGACCGGGTCTGGAGTTTAGGTATGCTGAACGAAAAATAGACCCATCAAAGCTGACACAGGTAGGCCCCGGAGGGGAGACCTTTCCATGGATTAATGCTGAGTTTCCTGTTGAACAATACAAGAAGCTTGATGCAGCTGCATCCGCTATGGTATATTCAAGTTTTTTCTGGGTTGGCTTTACACTTGACCATCTTGTAAAGAATGATATTGGTTTCACCGATGTTGAGACAGATCTTCCTATGAAGACTGTTGTCTATGGTGGGGGTAAATGGGTTTACCAGGAGCAGAGCCGTTTTCGTGACGAACAAAGTGCTACTCTTGCATTTATGTATCGTAAACAGATGAGCTTTCAACAGTTGGACCTTGGTGTTTATTGGTATGCCAATCCAATTGAAGCAGGTATCTGGTACAGGGGCATACCCGGAGTCAGCAGTGAAGAACTTATAAATAACGATGCTATAATATTTAGTCTGGGTATTAACCTTGGCCCTCTTTATCTGGCATACAGCTATGATCTTAGTATTTCTGGCCTTGCCGGATATAGTGGGGGGAGTAATGAGTTCTCACTTATCTACAGATTTAAAAGAAATCCATCAGTTAGCATACCACGTGGTCCGATACCTTGTAGCGAACCAGGCTATGGTCTTGGTGAGTCCAGATCCAACAAAGTACAGCCCAGACGTACCTTGTTTTAACTTTGGTCGGGTGTTCGAAAAATTAAATGTAAATCGTTTTTATATGTTTGTTATAAGTTTATATTTGTGATTCAATAATTGCGGCCCACTTAATAAACAAATATAGAAACGATGAAAAACACATCATTAATAATCAATGTGATTCTGGCTGTAGCTGTCATTGCTCTTTTTGTTATTGTATTATCTGATAGAAATGGTTCCCAGCAAGGCTCAGATAATGTCAATGGATCTGCTGCTGCTGAAATGGGAATTGTTTTTGTCAATACTGACTCACTTATAATAAAGTATGATTTGGCTCGTGAACTGAGCGAAGAGCTTATCAGGAAAGAAGAATCTTCTCGCACTGATTTTAATGAGAGTGTCAGGGTTTTTGAACAAGATATGATGGAGTTTCAAAGGAAGCTACAAAACAATGGCTTTCTTTCACTTGACAGAGCACAAAGTGAAGAGCGTCGCCTGCGTCAGAAGGAACAAGAACTTCAGGCTCTAAACGCCAGACTTACAAATGATCTGATGGATGCTCAAAATGCAATGAATCAACAGCTCCGCGATACTATAACAAATTTCCTTAAGGATTATTGCAAGGAAAAATCTTACAGTATGGTATTGAGCAATACCATGGGTGACAACCTGCTATATGCTGATTCAGTATTTGATGTTACTGATGATGTTGTTGCAAAGCTTAANGAAAGATACGCTGCTGCTAAAAAGTAAACTTATCAATATAGGGCCTCGGCTATGGATGCATAGATGCCCTTATATAACGTAATTTTCCCAGAGGCCGTCTTATTTACAGGACGGCCTCTATTTTTAAGTCTTTACACTGCCTCAGATGATTTCACACGATAAAGCCTGTAAGATACTTGGAAAGTACCTTTCAAGACATCCATTGAAATATGGTAGTCTGAAGCAGGGTACTGATATAGCTATTATAGTTGTCATTCCTGCTTATAAGGAAGAGGCGTTTTTGCCTCGGACTATCAGGAATCTAATGGGATGTGAACCTCCGGTTGCAGGAAAGGTCAGGATTGTAGTGGTGTTAAATTCCGGATACAAGGANCTTGATGTTGATGTGGAAGGACAGCGGACTATGGTGAAAAATGCCATAACTAATGCTCCTGACTGGATGGAGTTTGATGTTTTGGAAGCCTGGGGGCTTCCAAAAAAGATCTTTGGTGCTGGTGCTGCGCGGAAGATTGGTATGGATGCGGCTGCCGAATTTTATCTGAGGGAGAATCGCCCCTTTGGTACAATAGTAACTCTTGATGCTGATTCTATTGTAGAGGCAAACTATTTCAGAGCTTTAGAGGAGTGGTTTTCTGTTGAAGAAAGGTCTGCCGCCAATATTTACTTTGAGCATCCTTTGCACGGAGATGAGTTTTCTGATGAGGTNTATGAGGCAATCTGTTGCTATGAATTGCATCTGCGTTATATGAGGCAAGCACATAGATGGACAGGTTTTATTTATCCCTTTCATTCGCTTGGGTCTGCAATAGCTACTAGAGCAGTTGCCTATGCTAGAGCAGGAGGTGTACCATGCAAGCAGGCAGGGGAGGATTTCTATTTTCTTCAGAAGCTAATTCCACTTGGCAATTTTGGGGAGATAANCAGCACTGTGGTCAGGCCGTCTCCACGGGTATCAGACAGGGTTATTTTCGGTACTGGTGCATCAGTAACTGCACATGTCGAGGGCAGGGGCAATGCTGGACTGAGTCATAACCTGAGGGCATATGAGCATTTAAAAGGTTTGTTTGATATTAAAGATGAACTTTATGGTCTTAGTTCTGACCAGTATGAATCATGGACTTATAAGCTTGAGGGTCCTGTAAGAAGCTATTTGCTAAATAGTGGCTTTTTTGACGATATCGATGTGTTAAAAGCTGGCTGCTCTTCCGAGGCTGTATTTGCAAAGAGATTTTTTGAGGTGTTTAACGCTTTTAGGGTGGTGAAGTACCTCAACTATGTACATAAATATTTCTTTGAGAAGTCTCCGGTGTTTGATGCGGCTGCTGAACTGGCTCTCAGGATGGGATTGCCGGCTGAAGATTTATTGACTGAGGAAGAACTGTTGGACTGTTACAGACAGTATGAGAAGGCTAATCCACTTTTTATCCCTTGAGTCCTCTGAAGCTGATGTAAAGGTCAAGCACCACGAAAATTAATATGAATACTACCCAGTGTGTTGTGTCGTAATAGATTGATACACATGCAGCAGCGAGGGCAAGCGAACTCATAACGTGTATCATATGCTTACGATGGTCGGCAGAGCTGCTTTTTGACATATTGTAGATTCTGATCCCTATAACAGGCAAAAGGCCTATTGCCATTACAAGGTAATCGTAATTTATATCTGCGAGATGTAAAATAACACCGGCTAAGATAAATATCATTCCGGCAGTATTTAGAAGGGAAAGCGACCTGTCAGTTTTCATCAGGGATTCTAGTCTTCAATAATAATAAATAATTCTT
>JGI24710J26742_10004529_pt1 | contig 11377 bp, 9 predicted proteins | sample BioPla2DNA2_FD_26742 | JGI IMG/M metagenome (IMG submission 26742) | reverse complement strand
CGCTTTGGCGCTTGTTATCAACTNCCAGAAACCACTCTGGAGGAATTATGCTACTTCTTTAAAGAAAAACTGAACATGCAGGTCGTTCAAATTGTGGGAAATCCCAAGATGAGAGTGGAGCGAGTTAGTGTTCTTGTAGGTGGTGGAAGTCTAGGGCTTGGAACAGAAGAAATGCCAATGGTATTAATGAATGAAAACAATTTAGATTTATTAATCTGTGGTGAAATAACAGAATGGACAACTACTGCTTATGTAAGAGATGCAGCTGAGCTTGGTTTTAATAAAGGAATGCTGGTATTAGGTCATGAAAGAAGTGAAGAGCCAGGAATGAAGCATCTTGGACCATGGATGGAAGATATAGTTCAAGATATTGAGACACACTTCATAGATTCAAAAGAACCTTTCAAGTATATATTATAATTGTTGGTTATCACATATAAGTCATAAGATATATGCATATAAGGCATGTATCTTATGACTTTTTTACTGAAACAAGAATGTGGAAACAAATGAATGTTCCACATTCTTATTGCTTGTATCATAAAAAACCATTATAATAATATAAAATTGGTTGTTATGGAGGAATTATGTCGAGTATAAGAGAAGTGGCAAAACTAGCTGGTGTAGGTGTAGGCACAGTATCAAGAGCGCTAAGTGGCAAGGGCTATGTGGCAACGGAAACAAAGGAAAGGATTTTGGAAATAGCAGAAAGACTAGATTATAAGCCCAATGAGATTGCTAAGAACCTATCAAGTAAGCATACAGGAATTATAGGCATCGTTGTCCCAGATATTGAGAATCCATTCTGGGGTAGATTTCTAAAATATGTAGAGATCGAACTATATAACCATGACTATAAAGCTTTGATTTGTAATACAATCGGAGTTAGTAATAGAGAGCAAGACTTTATTGATTTAATGAAAAGGAAAGCAGTAGATGGCTTAATTGTAGGGTCCCATTCATTAAAGAATGAGGCATATATAGGATTAAAACAGCCAGTTATTAGCTTTGAACGAGATATGGGACCTGACATTCCTCAGGTTTGTTCTAATCATGCACAGGGAGGTAGAATTGCCGCCGAAACCCTTTTAAAGGCTGGTTGTAGACAAGTAATACAGCTAGGTGGTACCTTTAATGGGCACACACCCGCAGATGAACGTCATTATGAATTTCAAAGGGTTATGGAAGCTGCAGGAGCACAGGTAAAAACCATAGAAATGTCATGGGATATGGTTGGATATGACCATTACCGCAAAACCATGGAAACCTACATGGAGATGTTTAGCCAGGTGGATGGCATATTTACAGCAGATATAGGTGCATATTTTTGCTTATCTTTTGCAAAAAAGAAAGGAATTAAGGTACCAGAGCAATTAAAGATTATCGGATTTGATGGTATTGAGATTACAAGAATGTCAGATCCAATAATAACTACAATAGTACAGGATATCCCTACATTATCCCGTATTTGTGTAACATCAATGATAGACTTGCTTAATGGTAAAAAAGTGAAACCAAAATATATGGTTGATGTGAGTATGCAAAAAGGTGGAACGGTGTAAAGTGTTCCATTGATGTTATCTGTTAATAATTCCAATAGTGAGTATTGTAAAATGAATTTTTTGTACAATGCTCACTATTTTTATTGAGTATTTTTCTATTGACAAAATATATAACATTGTATATACTTATTTTGTGGAAACGGTTCCACATATTATGTATTTATATTATTTTCTCAATATGTGGTTCATATAACCGCTTCTTAAAGATATTACAAATAAAGGAGGAGTAATGTTTTGAAAAAAAGAATTTTAAGTTTGCTTTTAGTTATGGTAATGGTTGTTGGTTTAGCAGCTGGCTGCAGTGCTAAGGACAAAGTAGATGAAAAACCAGCAAATGGCAACGCTGACAATGACACTACTAATGTTGAGGTTTCCGATGAAAAAGCAGATACCGGTGCTTCATCAAGCGAGACAGTGAATATAACTTTTTATTCTACACAGACAGGAATGGATGATAAGTTTGAAGATATTATAGCTCGCTTTGAAGAAGAGAACCCTGGAATCAAAGTTGAATATATCGCGGCAGGAGATAATCAACTTCAAAAATGGATGTCCTTATATGCAAGTAATGAAGGACCCACAGTATCATTAATGGATCCTATTAACATTTGGGAGAACATGGATAGAATGCTTGTATTGAATCCTGCTGATAATCCGTGGATGGACCAGGTGTATGATAGTGCCTATGCATCTTATATATTTGATGGGGATATATATGGAATTCCTATTAGCACACAAGGTTATGGGCTTCTTTATAATCAGAGAATTTTAGATGAGGCAGTAGGTGGAAGATTTGACCCTGATACCATCAGAACTCGAGATGATTTAAAAGAACTATTTGATAAAATTGAAGAAACAGGTGTTTCTGCAACTATGATTACTGGTGTGAATTGGTCTATAGGAATGCATTATTTGGCCCTTACATATGCTGGATACAGAGATAATCGTGACATTGAAAAAACTATTGTTGAAGAATCTAAAGCAGGTACATTTGATTTAGCTAATGATATAGTATTTAATTCCTTTATGGACACTTTCGACATGTTAAGTGAATACAATTATAACAAAGCTGATCCTTTAATTGGTAATATAGACATGGATGCAGAGGCTATAGCAACTGGTAAAGTTGGAACATGGTTTATGGGAGACTGGAGTTGGGTACAGTTAAAAGATATTCCTAACCGAGATGAAGAATTTGGCATACTTCCAATTCCTATTAACAATGATGAAAATGATGATCGTAATATACGTATTCCTGCATCTCAGCCTAAAGGTTACTGTATTGATATAAGTCAGAATACTGTAGAACAACAAGAGGCAGGAAAGAAGTTTATTGAATTTATATGCTTTAATACATATGCACAGCAAATAATCAGTGACACTATGGGAGCAACACTTCCTTATAAAGATGTTACTGTGAAATCAGATAGTCCACTAGCTGCAGCTACTTCATCATATACAGAGCAGGGAAGAACCATAGATATTTCTAACTTTGTTCTTCTACCTTCGGATTTCTGGTATGAAAACGGCGCATCTATGGAGCAATATTTAGCAGGAGCTATTGACCGTGAGACCCTAGCAGCACAGGTAAGTAATTATTGGAAGGCTCAATAGATTTAATGCTAATCATAAGTAATATAAAAATTTATATTATTATAGCTGGGCAGTCGTTAAGGCTGCCCAATATTTAAAAAGTGGCTTTTGTACCATGTATATATTCGGTATATAATGTCTGCTTATATTATATGGAGGATAATATGGTAAAGAAGAAAGCAAACATTAGGATTTTCATTTTATTTGTTCTTCCTGCAATGTTTATTTGGATGACTGTTGTGTTAATTCCATTCTTGTATGGGCTGTTTATAACATTAACAGACTGGAACGGCTTATCTATTGATTATAATATTATTGGATTTGAAAATTATAGATCTATTTTTTTAGATAGTGCATTTATAGATTCGTTAAAAAAAACTTTTATATATTCATTTAGTAGTGTGATTTTTAGTAATCTAATTGGTTTAGCCATAGCTCTGGCTCTTACTGGAAAAATGAAAGCACAAAATCTATTTAGAATGGGTTTCTTCACCCCTAATATTATAGGTGGTATTATATTAGGGTATATATGGAATTTTATATTTGCTTTTGCTTTAACCTCTTTTGGACAATCATCAGGATGGGAATTCTTTCAAAAGTCATTTCTTACAGAACCCAAAAAAGCTATGTTGGCCATGATAATTGTAACCACATGGCAGATGAGTGGATACTTAATGGTTATATATATAGCTGGATTAATTAATGTACCAAAAGATGTTATTGAGGCGTCTGAAATTGATGGAGCAGGTTCATGGAACAAAATCCGTTATATTAAATTACCTATGATCAAAAATTCATTAGCTATATGTATTTTCCTAACAATTACCAGAACATTTATGGCATTTGATATAAATCTATCACTTACTGCAGGAGGCCCTTATAAATCAACAGAAATGATTTCATATAAAATCTATCAGACAGCATTTTCAAACATGAAATTTGGATTAGGGCAGGCCCAGGCAGTTGTCTTGTTTATTATAGTGGCTATTGTTTCTTTATTGCAGGTTACAATAACAAGAAGAGGGGAGGTAGAGGCATGAGAAAGAGTAATAGATGGATTGCATATATTATTTTACTGATGTTACTTATTGTTTTTATGATACCTTTCTACTTATTAGTGATTAATACTTTTAAAACTACACAACAGTTTGTCTTAAATCCCTTCAGCTTTCCTGAAACATTGAATTTTGACAATTATAGAGAAGCCATAAGAAAAATGAATTTTAAAATATCCTTTAAAAATACTGCAATTATAAGTCTTTCAACTACTTTACTAAATACATTTTTCTCATCTATGATATCATATGTNTTTTCTCGAAAAAAATGGAGAATTAATAAAATACTGTTTATGCTATTGATAGTATCTATGGTTGCTCCCTTTCAGGTATATATGATTCCTCTGGTAAAGATCTATGGTGGTATGCTGGGATTGTCTAATAATCTTGCACTAGTGATTTATGTTGGGATAGGACTAACCATTCCCTTCTCGGTTTTTCTGTATCAAGGTTTTTTAAACAGTATACCTAGAGAATTGGACGAGGCGGCTCTTATAGATGGATGCAGTATGGAAAAAACATTTTTTAGAATAATCTTACCATTGTTGAAGCCTATTATAGTTACTGTTATGGTTTTTGTTGGATTGGGTTCATGGAATGAATATCTTATGACTAGCCTTTTCTTAACAAAGGTAGAAACAAGAACTTTATCAATAGCTGCATTTACATTCTTAACCAACAGATCTGCAGAGTATTCTCCAATGATGGCAGGTCTAGTATTAGGTATCGTTCCAATATTGACATTCTATTTATTTGGACAGAAATATATTATTGACGGTGTTGTACAAGGCAGTGTTAAAGGTTAATATACAAACAAATATATTTTATATTATTTAATTTATAATACCTGGAGGTATGTTTATGGCAATATTACAAGTGGATCTATATTCAAAACTATTAGAAAAAAGCACCTGTATTCATATGGTACTACCTAACGATATTCCCCCTATGATGTTAAAGGACAACGAAAACTATAATAGAAAAATGAAGACCCTATTCTTGCTCCATGGTTATTCTGGTTCTAGTAAGGATTGGCTTCTTGGAAGTACAGTACAGGAATTGGCAGGTAAATACAATATGGCTATTGTTATGCCATCTGGAGATAACAGCTTTTACCTAAATGGTAAGGGGGCTGGAAGAGCATATTGTAGTTATGTAGGGGAGGAATTAGTCCAATATATTAGGAATACCTTCAATATTGCCATAGATAAGGAGGATACCTTTATTGGAGGGCTTTCTATGGGTGGGTTTGGAGCTGTGCATACAGGACTTTATTATCCTGAGACTTTTGGTAAAATAGTTGCTCTTTCTTCTGCCTTTATTATACATAATATTAAGAATAAGTCAGAAGGTTTTAAAGATGCTATAGCTGATTATGATTATTATACTTCTGTGTTTGGGGATCTTAGGCAATTAGAAAACAGTGTTAATAATCCAGAATACTTGATTAAGAATCTTAAGAAGGAAGGTAAAGAAATACCTAAGCTATATCTTGCTTGTGGAACAGAGGATTTTCTAATTGAGGAAAACAGGTTGTTTTATCAGTTCCTAAAGGATGAATCAATAGAGGCAGAGTATATAGAAAGTCAGGGAGCTCATACTTGGGATTTCTGGAACCAATACTTGGAACCCTCAATACAGTGGTTATTAAGTTAGGCTTTGTTTAGTTATAATAGCCAGCTTATTAGTAATTGTAAGTTGGTGTAAAATCATGGCAGCTTATTGACTAAAAGATGCAAAATCTAGACACAAGAAAGGGAATATACATGAGTGTGATATATAATAGTACTGAGATTAGAAGAGAGACGATAGATAAAGGTTTACTAATTAATAAATTGGCTTCTATTTATGAGATAGAGGATATTGACAGTATCCCAAAGGGTGATATGCCAGGTGACAAAATCCAGATAGGTGAAGAACACATAATGAAAGCAAAAATAATTCTTCCAAAGCTTATAGATATCCTTATTCCAATTTTAAATGACCATCCAAAGCAAAGAGCAGTAATTTCTGTTTGTGGGGGGTCGGGGGTTGGAAAATCAGAAATAGCATCTTTGTTGTCATATTATCTAACTAAATTAAATCTAGATAGTTATACTTTATCGGGGGACAATTATCCTCATAGAATACCAAAGTATAACGATGCTGAAAGACTTAGAATTTATAGACAAAATGGAATAAGAGGGCTGATATCTCATGGAGAGTATATTACCGGAAGACATGAGATACTTATGCAACTTCAAGAAGCAAGCCAAGATGCAAACTGTGAATACATTAAAGAGTACCCATGGCTATCTATTTACCAACAAGCTGGTCGGAACGGTCTTAAAAATTATCTTGGTACAACAAAAGAAATTAACTTTAGTGAGATTACAAATATAATCTCGCAGTTTAAAAATGGTGCGGATACAATATACATGAAAAGAATGGGAAGAGAAGAAACCCAGTTATGGTATGAGGCTATTGATTGTAGTAAGAAAAAGGTAATCATAATAGAATGGACACATGGCAACAATGATAATCTTCATGGGGTGGATATTCCGATTTTGTTAAACAGTACCCCTGAGGAGACTCTTGCACATCGAAAAGCTCGTAATAGAGATGGAGCCACAGATAGCCCATTCACTTCAGTTGTACTTGACATAGAGCAGGATTTGCTTGTTTCACAAGCTTCAAAGGCAAAAGTTATTGTTGCAAAGAATGGTGATATTTTAACATATAGTGATTATATGAAATTAATGTCAAACAAATAGTTAACATAAGAAACATGTAGACATCTTAATTGTCTATGTTATCAACCTAGAAGGAATATGAAAATATGAAAAATAAAGAAACGTTATTATGTGCAGGTCCTATGCTTAATGCCTATCCGGATAGTATAGGTGGAACCTTGGATGGATGTATAAAACTATTGCAAACTCCAGAATTAGAAAATGTCTTTCATGCATTCTATATATTGCCAAGTATCTTTAATACTGATTTAGATAGAGGATTTTCAGTTATTGACTATGAACTTAATGAAGCTTATGCCTCTGCCAATGATTTGCAGAATCTAAATGATTTAAATATAGTACTTAAATTTGATTTTATTTTAAACCACTGCTCAGTCTTATCAAAACAATTCCAAGATATTATAAAAAATGGCGAGGAGTCTATATACAAAGATTTCTTTATAAACTGGAATGATTTTTGGGAAGGGTTTGGCGATATGACTGACGAAGGATATATTCGTCCNTATGATGAAATGATACAAAATATGTTTTTCAGAAAGCCAGGTCTTCCAATACTTAAAGTTCGTATGCCAGATGGAAAAGAACTACCATATTGGAATACTTTCTACCAGGAAGTGAAATATAGCAAAATTAGTAGTTATGAACTTATTAAAACCTTGGGAATTCAATATGTTACAGCTGAAAAAATATCAGCTTTAGTTAATAGGGCTTTAGATGAAGGTAAAAAACCCAATGAAATTAATTTTGATGGATTCGAAAATTATAAAGACGATGTAATAGATGTGCTTGAAACAGGTAGGCAGTACCTAGGTCAGATGGATTTGAATATTAAATCTCCATTGGTATGGGAGTTTTACGATGAAACCTTAAAAAAGCTTAAAGAATACGGAGCAGCAATTGTTAGACTTGATGCATTTGCCTATGCGCCGAAGGAACCAGGAGAAAAAAATTTTTTAAATGAACCGGGAACTTGGGATTTACTTGAAGGGATCAAAAAACTGGCCAATCAATATGATTTAACCCTATTACCAGAAATACATTCTAAATATGAAGAAAAGATTCATGAAAAACTAGCCCAAGAAGGTTATTTAACATATGATTTTTATCTACCGGGATTAATTATTGATGCATTTGAAAGTAGTAATAATGAATATTTAGTTAAATGGATAAAGGATTTGATTGGGAAGAAGATAAGAACGGTCAACATGCTTGGTTGTCATGATGGAATTCCCCTTCTGGATTTAAAGGGCCTCATACCTGATGAGCAGATTGAGGAGTTGATTAGTATAGTTGTATCTAGAGGTGGGCTAGTAAAAGATTTACATGGTAGTAAAAATATATATTACCAAGTAAATGCGACCTATTACAGTGCATTAGGAGAGGATGATAACAAACTTCTTTTAGCCAGAGCAATGCAGATTTTTATGCCGGGAATACCCCAGGTGTGGTATTTAGATTTATTTGCAGGAAAAAATGACTATGAGGCTGTGAAAAGGAATGGAGCGGCTGGTCATAAGGAAATCAACCGAACAAATCTGACCATGGATCAAGTTCAAGAGGGGTTAAGAAAAGATGTTGTTAAGCAACAACTTAAACTTCTTAATTTTAGAAACACCTTCCCTGCTTTCGGTTTTGATGGAACATTACAGGTATTTCAAGAGGAGCCTTATATTTTAAAACTACGTTGGGAAAATAATTCATGTTGTGCAACATTAATTGCTAATTTGAAAGACTATTCCTTTGAAATAATGGCAACTAATGAACATGGAGAGACATTCTCTGTATTCTAAGCTCCCCTAGAATGTGATAGGAGCAATTCTATATTAATCTTCATGATAGTTTCTTAAAAAAAGTGCCTATACAGGGGATAGTTTATTCTATTCCTTGTATAGGTACTTTTCTTTATTCATGACAAGCCAATTGGCTTGTCAAGTCATCTTGTTTGCATAGGTGATATGGCTACTAAGGTAAAAATAGTATGGCTTTTAGTTAAGATAAACAAATGGTATTTAATTATGTACTGGAATTAATTTGATTGTTATGCTATGATTTCAAAAAGCTATAGAAATCACATAGGATGGGAGTAATCGAAGTATGACTGGATTAGGGACTATAGTAAATATGTTGCTTGTACTGCTAGGATCAACGATTGGTATTCTTATTAAAGGTGGATTAAAGGCTAAATATCAAGAAACCATCATGAACGGACTGGGCTTGGCCGTAATATTCATAGGAATAAGTGGTGCATTACAAGGACTATTCATAGTAGAAGGAAGTGGGCTTGAAACTACCAACACAATGCTCATGATTATATCATTAGCTTTGGGAGGTTTTATTGGTGAATGGATAGATATTGAAGCTAGACTAGACAGGTTAGGAGAGTCCTTGAAGAAGACCTTTAAGGTAAAAGGAGAACAGGGCAATAGTTTTGTAGAAGGCTTTGTTAACAGCTCTCTCTTATTTTGCGTAGGAGCTATGGCTATTATTGGTTCTCTACAGGATGGACTTTCTGGAGATCCCTCCATGCTGATAGCCAAAGGAGTACTTGACGGTGTGGCAGCTATATTTTTTGCTTCAACCTTAGGAATAGGTGTTTTCTTCTCAGTAATACCTATGGCTATATATCAGGGTGGCATAACCTTATTGGCAACCTTTGTTGAACCCTTCTTAAGTGAGAGATTAATAAGTAATATATCATTTATCGGCTCCATACTTATTCTAGGTATAGGAATTAACATGATCTTTGGTAAGAAGATTAAGGTGGGGAATTTGTTACCAGCTGTACTGATACCCATTCTATATGAGATTATAATGAACCTTATCTAATATAAACAATAAAATCCTTCCTGGAACTTTGAAGTGATCTCAATCTATTTGAAAGGGATAACCTTGATTTCGGAAGGATTTTTATTCTCTTTTATTAATTTCATCCCTTATCAATGTCTTTGCAATATACATTGCTTCTATCAGTGGAGAAAGTCGCTTAAATTGTGTGTTTTCTTTATCATACTTACTTTGGGCTTTTTCTGTCTTATGAATAATGGAAATCACAGGTGGTAGTGCATTTTCTAATTCAGCTCTTGTATAGGTCTGTATAGAACTGTCATTTTCTATTAAGGATTTAGAAATATTCAAGGCTTTAATTCTATTTACTAAAAGTGAATGTTGGGATGTTCCTTCAGGGAATTTGGGGTGTAACTTCTCGCAGTTACTTATTGTTGAAGATATGATTTTTAATGCATTCTGAAGTTCGTCATGGGAATAAGTATTCATGGTTTTTATCCTTTTCTATACTAAAGATTTGTTATTTAACATTAAAATATAGTTTGTCCCAATGGATGGAATAGAACTTGTGTTCTGTGTAATTATTTGGTATAATATACATAAGCAGCTATTACAGCTGCTGGCAATCGTGTATAGGGTGGTTGGCCTTCATTCTACATAGAATGGAGGTGATGCTGATGAATAAAAATTTCGATTTTAAGGATATGATTCAATTCGGAATGTTTATTATTGCATTACTGACATTTATCTATTTGATATGTCATTAACATAAGAAATCCTTCCCTGTACTTGACCGAGTCCGGGAAGGATTCTTTTACCAACTAGGTCAACCACTCTGTGGCGATTGCCTTTTATAATTATATTATAGCAGAATATAACAATATTGCAAGGGTTAAGAACTTGAGTTTCCGTACTTTTATCCACAATCCCTCTTTTTACGGGAATTGTTATAAACAACTTTTAGAAAGTGCCTAAAACATAAGGAAATCCTCCCTGTCTTGTAGTAAAATTAAGTCATCACACAAAAACTCACTAAACAAAAAAGAGGAGGATCCCTATGACTTATTCTACTACAAAAACCTACACTTTGAAACGTGATATTTTATCATTTACAAATAAAATATCTAATAAGCTTTCCAAACCAGATCGAAAATTCACTGCCGACATAACCTATGGCATGTTAGCTGCTGGTAGCTGTCTTCTAACAGACGTTGTAGATCAACTTCATGAAGATACCAAAAAAGTTAACAGTGTGGAAAGACTTACACGGCACCTGAATAAAGGTATCCCCAACAAAGCTTTACAATCCTATCTTCAGACCGTTCGTAAATGGGTTACAGATGAACCAGTAATTCATATCGATGACAGCGATATCATAAAACCAAATGGCTACAAATTTGAAGCACTTGATACTGTTCGAGATGGTTCTAAAAGCAACGCTTCAAAAAATGTACTCGAAAAAGGTTATCATGTAACTGAGGCTTGTGTCATAACAAAAAGTAATCATCCTGTCAGTATATATTCCAGAATCCATTCTTCAAAAGAGAAAGGTTTTACCTCTATCAATAACATTACTTTTGATGCAATGGAGCGAGGAAAAGCCATGTTCGGCAAAGCGACTTTTGTCATGGATAGGGGCTATGATGATAAC
>JGI24710J26742_10004528_pt1 | contig 11382 bp, 10 predicted proteins | sample BioPla2DNA2_FD_26742 | JGI IMG/M metagenome (IMG submission 26742) | reverse complement strand
CGTGCTTTAATTGTAAAGGTTTTTGAGACAGGTGTATTCTTTTTCAAAAGAAAAATGCTGAGGTGGTTACCCACCCCAACATTTAGTGTAGAGCCAACAAAACGCGGAGCGATCCGCGTTTTTTTATGCTATCATGCACAAATTCATTGTGCCAAATCCTGTTTTGTGGTGGCATTATACCCCGTGGGGGTATATAATGTCTATGAGGTGAACCAATGAAGAAAGAGTGCAAGCATCCGACACAGGAGGCGGCGCGTCTGCAAAAGCCGATGCTGTCGCGTTTGAACCGGATCGAAGGGCAGATACGCGGCGTGAAACGGATGATCGAAGAAGACGCGTATTGCGACGATATTATTCATCAGATATCGGCGTCCCGCGCGGCGTTGCGCGAGGTGCAGAATCTGCTATTGGACAATCATATCCGTCATTGTGTGAAAGAACAGCTTTTTCACGGAAAAGACAATGTCATAGAAGAACTGGTGCACACCGTGCGCAAGATGACGCGCTGACGGCACAGGAAGGAACTCGGATCGATGAAACAACAATATGATGTAATGGGAATGACCTGCTCTGCCTGCCAGGCGGCAGTGGAACGGGCCGTGCATAAAGTCCCCGGCACCGACAATGTGCAGGTGAATCTGCTCACTGGGAAGCTGCATGTGGAAGCCGATGAAACGATTTCGGATCAGATTATTGCGGCGGTGGAAAAAGCGGGTTACACAGCAAGCAGTACAAGCCGGGAGAAGACTGCTCCGTCGGTACAGAAGGCAGAGGAGAATCAGTTTAAAAAAGAAGCAAAGGAGTTAAAAAAGCGCCTGTTGTGGTCGCTCGCCTTTATGCTGCCTTTAATGTATATTGCCATGGGGCATATGGTGGGTGCGCCTTTACCCGCCGGGCTTACGGGCACAGAAAATCACGCCAACTTTGCTCTCACGCAGTTTTTGCTCACCATCCCGGTGCTTTTTATCAACCGTGGGTATTTTATACGCGGTTTCAAATCGCTGTATCACCGGGCGCCCAATATGGACAGCCTGATCGCTGTAGGCTCGGGGGCGGCGGTTCTCTACGGGATTTACGCTTTGTATCGTATCAATACGGCGATGGCTGCGGGCGACTGGGAGACCGTGCATGCGATGGGCATGCAATTGTATTTTGAATCCTCGGTGATGATACTCACCCTGATCACCTTGGGTAAGTTTTTGGAGGCACGAGCCAAAAGCCGGACAACGGATTCGCTGACAAAGCTGATGGATCTGGCACCGAAAACCGCCCGCGTAGTGCGGGATGACACAGAGATTGTGGTGGCAGCGGAAGATCTTAAGGCCGGTGACTGGATCCGTATCCGACCGGGCGAACGGCTGCCTGTGGACGGTGTGGTGGTTGCAGGGAGCAGTTCTGTGGATACTTCGGCGATTACCGGGGAGAGTATACCGGTTTTGGTGGAAAAAGAGGACAAGGTGACTTCCGGTACGGTGAATCTCACGGGAACGATCGACTTTCGCGTCACGCAGGTCGGGTCGGATACGACATTGGCCCAGATTGTTCGCCTCGTGGAAGAAGCCAATGCCACCAAGGCTCCGATTGCCAAATTAGCCGATAGGATCAGCGGTATCTTTGTGCCGATTGTGCTTGTTATCGCGCTGTTAACCTTTACTATCTGGATGCTTGCAGGCAGCGGTCTGGAATTTTCCCTGACCAATGCCATTTCCGTTTTGGTTATTTCCTGTCCTTGCGCATTGGGACTGGCAACGCCTGTCGCCATTATGGTGGGTACGGGAAAAGGCGCCGGCGAAGGTATTCTGATCAAGTCGGCGGAATCATTGGAAGTTCTGCACGATGTGGATACGGTTCTTTTGGATAAAACCGGAACGATCACCCGGGGAGAACCGGTTGTAACCGATGTGGTAACGACTGGCGATATCAGCGAGAAGGAATTTCTGACAATTGCAGCCACGCTTGAATCGGCATCGGAACATCCCCTGTCACGGGCGATACTCCGCCATGCGAAACAGCAAGGTATACAGGCGGGGATAGCGGAGGATTTTCAGGCGGTTTCGGGCTTCGGGATTGAAGGACGGATCGATGGAACGCATTATTTGGCCGGGAACCGTCGCTTTTTGACCAAACGGCAGATAAAGGGACTTGAATCACTGGATATACTGGATACCTGGGCCGAAGAGGGAAAAACGCCGATGCTTTTTTCTGACCCGGAGCGGGTCATCGGGATGATGGCCGTACAGGATCCGATTAAGAAGAGCAGTGTAGAGGCAATCCGTGCGTTGCATGAAGCCGGTATGGAAGTGATGATGCTCACCGGAGACAATGAGAAAACCGCACAGGCTATCGCAAAGGAAGCCGGATTGGACCGCGTGTTCGCCCAGGTATTACCGGCAGACAAAGAAGAAAAAGTGCGCGAGCTGCAGGAAAGCAAAAAGAAGGTCGCAATGGTGGGCGACGGCATTAACGATGCACCGGCACTGGCGCGTGCCGATGTCGGCGTGGCGATCGGCGCCGGGACGGATATTGCCATGGAATCAGCCGATATCGTACTGGTCAGAAGTGCGCTGACCGATCTGGTTGCAGCGATCGATCTAAGTCGTGCTACGATCCGCAATATTAAACAGAATCTGTTTTGGGCGTTTTTCTACAATACATTGGGGATTCCCATTGCAGCGGGTTTACTCTATAAGAGTACCGGGATTCTTATGAATCCGATGCTGGCAGCCGGTGCGATGAGCGTGAGTTCGGTTTTTGTTGTAACGAATGCATTACGACTCAACCGTTTTCAAAAAAGATCATTCGCATCAGATGTATCGCAGTCGCAAGCAGAGGAAGACACCGTGACAGAAAACAGAATACAGGAGGGTATCATGGAAAGAACATTGCATGTAGAAGGTATGACCTGCTCACATTGTGAAGCGCGGGTTAAGAAAGTATTGGAAGCAGTTGAGGGTGTACAGAAAGTGGAAGTGGATCTGGAAGCGCATACTGCGCGGGTGCAGGGGGAATCCCTGGAGGATACACAATTGACTGCCGTGGTGGAAGATGCGGGGTATGAAGTAAAAGAGATCGTCTAAAAAATCGGCTCCTTTTCTTTCGATTGTCTGTCTATTGGCATTCATTTCCGATTCGGGCTGTTTTTACCGATTTTTTGCTGCGATCATGGGTAAACAATGAAATAAGGAAGGGAAGAAAGGAGCCTTGTTATGACAAATGGTCAAATACGGCAAGAGGCCTTAGCGAAACTGAAAAGGAACTTTCTTTATTACATCAAAGGAGGCATTCCGCGATTTGTCTTTTTTCTGCTCTTGTTTATTGCAGGAGGGAGCTGGTTTTTCCGCAGCGTGATACGAATGTCTGCCGACCCGTTTTCCGGTATTGGCTCTTTTTTGGGAGGCTTTGTCCTGAGCAGCCTGGTAGCTGCAATCGGAGCCGGATTATTGAATTACGGATACCAGATTTATCTGCTTCGTTTGCTGCGGTACGGAGAAACGGATATGCAGAATGCGCTGTCCGGCTTTTCGTATTTGGGCGTACGCTTTCTTGGCATGATGATTCCCATTGCCTTGATTCTTGCGGCGGTTAGCGGAGCCTTGCAGTATCTACTGACAAGTGCCGGCGCAGAAGATACCGGGTCGTTTATCGGTTTGATTCTTACTTTGATTGTCGGTTTGGTTTTGTGGATTATCCCGTATCTGATCCACGATCATCCGGAGATGTCGGCGGGGAAAGTATTGCGCCTTGCATGGGATAAAATGCGCGGACACAAATGGAATTTTTTTAAGCTGCAGATTCCGCCCATACTGGTTTTGATTGTGTTTTTTCTCGTGCTGATAATGGGAGCGGTTTTTATGATGATTCCGATCATTGACAGTCTGCTTCGCACCGGAGATTTCAGTGCACTGTTTGCTCCGAGTATGCTTATATTTCTCATTTTGTATTTTGTAGCCGGTATTGTAATTGACTTGTATTTTGTAACGCTTCACATTACGTATTATGAAAACCGATTAGCGACACCGCCGGTCGATGAAATCTATTATACAATCGATCCGGAAAGCTGATTTGGAGCGGATGATCCGAACAAATCGTACCGCCTGTGCAGGAAACTGTGCGGGCGGTGTTTTTTGTTCGCAATGCGGACACGGATTCGGTATAATAGACCAAGTGATAAAAAGGGGGATTCCTATGCAGCGAAAAGACATGACTGAAAAAATACTCTATGGATCTCTCTGGAAGAGCATACTATTTGTTGCGCTTCCCTTAATGCTGAACAATCTGATTCAAACTCTTTATAATCTGGCGGATGCGCTTTGGGTCGGGCGCCTCGGCCCGGAAGAATTTGCCGCGACGAGTTTTGTCTGGCCGGTTCTGTTTTTGTTTATCTCGGTCGGGATCGGGGTTTCCATGGCGGGCACATCCATCCTGTCGCAATTGATTGGGGCAAGTAAGTACAAAGATGCGTCGGAATTTGCCTCCCTGATTTACCGGTTGGCCTTGGGTTTTGCCCTGTTGATTGCGGCACTGGGGTATTTTGTAACGCCTTCTCTTATTCATTGGATGGGTGCACGCGGCCATTTTGCCCGTTTGAGTGCGGACTATCTGCAGATTCTCTTTTTGGGTATGCCCTTTCAGTTTTTAGCTTTTGCGACCAATGCCGTTTTTCAGGCGCAGGGGATTACCATGCTGACGACTACCCTTAGCGCGGTATCGGCAGGCCTGAATATGGTATTGAACCCGTTTTTTATTTTCTCCCGTATACCCGGCACACAGATTGCCGGTTTGGGCTGGGGCGTAGCCGGCGCGGCCTGGGCTACGGTTTTGGCCCAGGGGGTCCTGGTTGTCATCGGCTTTTTATTTGTGCGGTATAAGTCGGTGCATATTACGGTACAATGGCGTCGCGTACCCTGGAACAAGGAACGCATCTTTTTGATCGGACGAATCGGTATTCCGTCTGCGATCGGACAGTCGGGTGCTGCGTTTGGTTTTATTATTTTAAACGGCATCATTGCGGCGTTTGGAACCGATACGCTGGCGGCGTTCGGATTGGTAAACCGCGTATCCGGTATCGGGATGCTTCCTGCGATGGGAATCGGCGCCGCGTTAACCACGGTTGTGGGACAGAATATCGGGCGGGGGCAGATCCCGCGTGCCAAAGACTCTCTCCGCTGGGGATTTCTCATGACCCTCGCCGTTACAGTAACGCTTACGATACCCTTGTATCTGTTCGATTATCCGATCCTGAACTTTTTTATGCCGGCCGAACGGACATCGCCCGTCATGGTTCTGGCGCTGCACTTTTTGCTGTACGCGGTTTTTTTGAATCCGTTAATGGGGTTTTTCAGTGTCTTGCAGGGCTTTTTCCAGGGAACGGGACACACGCGTTACTCCATGATGATGGAAGTGATCCGCTTATGGGGTATACGATTGCCGATGATCTGGATTTTGCAGGCCTTGCATGCCTGGACGCGGGACGGGATCTGGTATGCGATGATTGTCAGCAATCTGCTTGTCGTTGTATTGGGCCTTTGGTTCTATCGAAACGGGAAGTGGAAAACACGGGTCATGAAAGAAGAATTATCGGACAATCCGGTATTGCTTGAGATAGGAAAGGAAGTGGAATAATAATGGAAGGGAATTTTACGATTGCATTTATTGTAACCGCGCTGGCGGGTTTGTCCACCGGTTTCGGTTCTCTGATCGCGTTGGTCGTAAAACGGACAAATATGAAGTTTTTGTCCGCCGCGCTGGGCTTTTCCGCCGGGGTTATGATTTTTGTATCCTTCGTGGAGATTTATCCCAAAGCGCTGGAAGCTCTAAGTGCCGTCTATCCGGATCGCACGGCAAATCTGATTACGATGGGAGGATTTTTCGGGGGCATGCTCCTGATCGCCGTGATTGACAAACTGGTACCGGATTTTGAAAACCCGCATACGATGCACTCGCAGGAAGAACTCGACGAATTACGGGAAGATGTGGAAGAAGGTATCGACAAATCACCGGAACAGAACAAGGACGCATTGTACCGCATGGGCATATTGTCCGCCATTGCGATAGCGATTCACAATTTTCCGGAAGGATTGGCTACCTTTACGGCAACATTACGTGACCCGAGCCTCGGGATTCCCATTGCGGTTGCGATTGCCATTCACAATATACCGGAAGGGATTGCTGTTTCGATCCCCTTGTATTATTCAACCGGAAGTAAGCGAAAAGCCTTTTTGTACTCGTTTTTGTCGGGACTGGCCGAGCCGGTGGGGGCTTTGGTCGGATTCTTACTGCTGTCGCGTTTCTTTAACGATCTGACCTTCGGCATTATGTTTGCTGTCGTTGCAGGGATCATGGTGTATATCTCTTTGGATGAACTGTTACCCGCATCGGAAGAATACGGAGAGCATCATATCTCGTTGTACGGGCTCATCTCCGGGATGCTGGTGATGGCGGTTTCCCTGCTTGTGCTGTAGGTGTGAAATGCAGACTTTCACGATGCAGATTCCGGTGCACTTTTCCGATTCGGATGCATCCGGCCGCATGTCGCCTACTTCGGTGATGCGGGCCATGATCGAGAGTTCCATGCGGCATTCAGATTCGGTGGAACAGGCGGATTTTCCCGGCTTCTGGGTCTTGTATCAATGGGATGTCGACTTTCATTCTTTCCCGAAGCCCGGCACGACCTTGCAGGCAACGACATGGACGACCGGCTTTTACAAGTTTTATGCCTACCGGCAATTCCTTTTGGAAGAAAACGGACAAACGGTAGCCGAGGCGCGCACCAGCTGGCTATTGCTTTCCCATTCCGATCAAAGACCTCTGCGCGTACCGGAAGCCTTTGCGGCCCGTTACGGGTCGGAGCTTTTAACCAAACAGCTAAAAACGGAAAAAGAACCGGAATCCTTTTTGCCGGTGCACAAAGAAGACATTCGCGTACGCAGCTATCACATCGACGCCAATCAGCATGTAAACAACCTCGTATATGCTGACTGGGTTCTGGAAGCTATACCGCCGGTGTTTCGCGGTGCCCATGCACTGAAAAAGATGGTGCTCACCTACAGAAAACAAATCTTTTACCCGGATACGGTGCAAACCGTCGCCACACAGGAAGGGGCAGAAATCGCTCATCGCATTGTAGATAGCAAAGGGGAAACCCGCGCCTGGGCGCGAACCCGTTGGGAGTAAGTCTGACCTTATTTTGAGATCCTCCGATTTGATCCTCCGTCGGAGGATCTTTTTTTGTGCAGAAAAGGGGAAAATTGTCGCTGTGGCTTGAAAGCAGGCAAAAAATCGGGTATAGTAGAGTCAAGTGGAAGAAAGTGGTACGAAGTGGAACAAATTCCATAAAAGCGGGTGCGCCATGAGCATGTTTATCGGAGAATACCATCATTCGTTGGATGACAAAGGACGAGTGAGTATGCCGGCCAAATTCAGAGAAGACTTAGGGGTTGTCTTTTACATTACAAAGGGGATGGACAGCTGTCTTTTTGTGTACGACAAAGAAGAATGGGAAAAGGCGGAAGAAAAAATCAATAATCTACGGCTCACCCGAAAAGACGCACGCGCCTTTTCTCGTTTATTCTTCGCCGGTGCATCGCAACAGTCCCTGGACAAGCAGGGGCGTGTTGTCATCCCACAGAATCTGCGGGAATATGCGGATCTTTCGCGGGATGTGGTTATAATCGGTGTTTCCAATCGCGTGGAAATCTGGGATCGCGAAAAATGGGAAGCATACAATTCTTCGGAAGAATTCACCTATGACGCCCTGGCGGATCATATGGATGATATAGATTTTTAGAGGTTGCTTATGAAACATATACCGGTACTCTTGCAGGAAGTATTGGATGGATTACAAATAAAGCCGGAAGGGATTTATGTAGACGGCACCGTAGGAATGGGCGGTCATTCCTATGCGATTGCCAAACGCCTGACTTCCGGTCGTTTAATCGGAATTGACCGCGACCGGACGGCCCTGCAGGAAAGCGCAAGACGGCTGCAGGAATTTGGAGACCGGGTTCTTTTGCTACACGGTAATTTTACCGCGCTAAAAACGATTTTAGCGGAACAGCAGATTACCAAAGTAGACGGGATTCTGCTGGATATCGGAGTATCTTCCCCGCAGATTGATCAGGCCGAACGGGGTTTTTCGTATCTCAAAAACGGCCCTTTGGATATGCGCATGGACGCGAGTCAACAAACGAGTGCAGCGGATATTGTGCGGGAAGCCGATGAAAGCGAATTGGAAGAAATATTCTGGAAGTACGGGGAAGAGCGCTGGGGGCGCAAGATCGCGCAGCGAATTGTTCGCGAACGAACCCGACAACCCATTACTACGACGCTGGAACTTGCCGATATTGTGGAACAGGCGGTGCCCCGGAGAAATCAGCGGGACGGACATCCCGCCAAGCGGATCTTTCAGGCGCTGCGCATAGCGGTCAATGACGAATTGGACGCCCTAACATCGGCATTGGAAGATGCCATGGAGCTTTTGCTGCCCGGCGGCCGGCTGTGTGTGATTACTTTTCACAGTCTGGAAGACCGCATTGTAAAACAATTTCTTGTGGAACAAAACAAGGACTGTATCTGCCCGAAAGAATTTCCGGTTTGCGTTTGCGATCATCAGCGGATCGCGCGCATTATCACACGAAAACCGATCACGGCAGGACGCAAGGAGTGCGAGGAAAACCCACGTGCTGCCAGCGCGAAGCTGCGCATTGGAGAAAAACTATAGGAGAATCCGCTATGGAAGCCCGCATAAGACGTAAAAAGAATCGATACAAGCGCAATCTCGCTAAAGGGGCGGGTGTTTTCTTATGCATTCTCTTTCTTGCCATGCTGGCTGCGTTTATTTTTCGCTATACCGAGATTGCCGGACTGGGGAGAGAAGCAGCCGAACTGGATACACGGATTGCAGAATTGACGGCTCGTAAAGACGCGCTGATTCATCAGCTGAATCCGTTCACAAAAAAAACCCATGTGGAAGAAATTGCGAAAAACGAGCTCGGAATGCAGTATAATAAGGAGAGAGTACCTATAGCAGAAAGGGTAGCCGAAGCGGAAGCGGATGGGGAATTGGAAGCACCGGCTGTACCCGCACAGAATCCGACCCTGTTTGGGCAGCTGTCCGTTTTTGTGTTCAGTTTGCTCTACCGCTGATAAGAGAGAATCTATGAAAAAGACCATTCATGTAAAACGACGGATAAGCGTTCTGCTTGGGCTATGCGCACTGATTGTAGCGCTGATTGCGGGACGCTTGTTTTATTTGCAGATTTTGAATCCCGAATACCGACAGAAAATGCTCGAATTGATGCGTAAAACAATCGAGCTTTTTCCTACGCGCGGATCCATTACCGATCGTGACGGATACATCCTCGCGTATGACGAGAATGCGTATGTCCTGTATCTGTTTCCTGAGGAAATAGAGGATAAAGAGGCGCTGCGACAGCAGATTATGGAGATCCTGCCGGCGGATCAGGAAACCGTGGATACCTGGCTGAACGGGGAGGGCACGATAACAGCCGATATAGACATCTCCCAGGAACAGGCGGATGCCCTTATGGCGATAGAAGCCCGGGGATTGTCGGTAATTACCCAGAATCAACGACGGTATGCGGAGAGTCTGTCTGCAGGCAGCCTGATCGGGTTTACGGGCCAGGATCATCGCGGTGCAGTCGGACTGGAAGCGTATTACGAGGATCTTTTAAAGGGAACGCCGGGAAAAATGCGCCTGTTTTCCTACTCGGGCGGGATTCCCGTTCCGTATGAGCAGGAAGTGCAGTATCCAAAAAAAGAAGGATATTCCTTGTCTTTAACGATCGATTCCGCCTTGCAGGAGATTGTAGTGGAAAAAGGACGCAAGGGATTTGAACGCATGCAGCCCCGGAAGATGTCGATATTGGCAATGGATCCAAATACCGGAGAAATGCTGGCATGGGCCGATTTTCCCCTGTTGGATGCGGCCAATCCACGGCGGGGCCGTACCGAACAGGAAATCGCCGAATTGGCACAGATGACCGAANAAGANCGNGTTGACCGATATTATTCCATGTGGCGAAGTTTCAGTGCACAGGATGTTTACGAGCCGGGCTCGGTTTTTAAGGTGATCACGGCGGCGGCCGCTTATGAAGAGGGCACCGCAACCGATGAAACCGAATACTATTGCGACGGTGCCATACGGGATATTCCGGGTGTTCTGATCCGCTGCTGGTCGTATGACGAGCCGCACGGGCATCTGACCTTTACCGAAGCCATGGATGAATCCTGCAATCCCTCATTTGTGCAAATGATCCGCGCTTTAGGTAAAGAAAACAGCAAAGAATATATTGATGCCTTCGGTTTCGGAGAAAAGACCGGTGTCGGATTTCCGTCGGAGGAAGAGGGAATTGTACCGCCCGATCCGGAAGAAATCAACGAGGCGACTTTTGCGACCAATAGCTACGGTCACGGGATCGCGGTGACACCGCTGCAAATGATCCGTGCCATTGCGACTACCGTAAACGGCGGGGTTTTGTATCAGCCGCAGATTGTTAACCGTATTACCGATGCAGACGGCGAGACGGTACAGTCGTTTGCGCCCAAACCCTTACGTACCGTAATATCGGAGAATACTTCTGCCCGCATGCGGGCACTGTTGGAACACGGTGTGGAACACGGCACCGCTGACGGCGGCAGAATTCCCGGTTATCGGGTGGGCGGAAAGACAGGCACTTCGGTTAAATTTGTCGACGGTGCATACAGCACTGAAACGGTGGTGGGTTCTTACGTTGCCGTATTTCCCGCCGATGCACCGGAGCTGGTTCTTCTTGTAGTGGTGGATGAGCCACAGGACCGGTTTAGCGGAAATTCGACAGCGGCGCCGGTGGCAAAAGAGATACTGGAAGCCTATATTGCGCTGAATGGAATGGAACCGGTTACGGATACCGACACAAACGATAAAGAGGAGCCGCAAACCGAGAACACACTGACCTGGCCGGCGGATCCGGACGGGGAAGAAGAGGAAGTTGACGAAGAAGCGCGCACCGCAGGATGCAATAGAGTATAATAGATAAGCGAAAAGGAGAGTGGATTATTTGAGCATAGAATTTGCAGGAATCCCTGCTTTATTTATAAGCTTTATTGCAACCGTGGTGCTTTCGCGGATCGGGATCCCGATTATCCGGGCCAAAAAAATGGGGCAGCCGATCCGCGACGACGGACCGGAAAGCCATCATGCGAAAAGCGGAGTACCGACAATGGGCGGTATTCTGATGGTGATACCGGTGCTGCTGATTGCTTTGGTATTCGGTGGCGACCGGTCCGGGTGGCTGGTTCTTTTAGGGATGCTCTTTTTAGGGGCGGTCGGTTTTATTGACGATTATGAAAAGCTGACAAAAAAACAATCCTTGGGCCTGGATG
>JGI24710J26742_10004527_pt1 | contig 11384 bp, 10 predicted proteins | sample BioPla2DNA2_FD_26742 | JGI IMG/M metagenome (IMG submission 26742) | reverse complement strand
TAATCAAACATTTACGAACACATATCAAGAATCTAAATTATTAGTCGGACAATAGTGAAAAAAAATCAAAAAAGTTTACTTCTTCATTTTCGCTTCATATAGCGGGTATATTTTTGACCCGTAAGTTAAACGTTAAACAGTAAATTAACTTGAATTTGGTATAATATTGACACTTTAAAAGGAGGTAGAAATGAAGACAATGATTTTAACGGCTGTTTTGGTTTGCGGAAGCCTGGTATCTTTTGGACAGGATGTTTCGGAGAGTGCGGCGCAAACTCAGGCCAGGGCACAGAACCAGGTACAGCAGCAAACTCAACCGCAGACCCAGCAACAGCAACAACTGCAACAACAGCAGCAGGCTCAAACGCAAATCCAATCGCGGACCCAGCTTCGCGAACGGATTCATCAGGTTCCGGAGAACCGTCAGGGCAATATGGCGATAAGGCAGGCGCAGCGTCAAAAACGGCAGGCGCAGACCATCCAGAGGCAGCAGAAAAGAACCCTTGAGGCCGCTCAACAGCAGAAACAGATCCAGCGCAGAAGGGGATTCTGATAGTCAATGGCAATGGGATTTGTTTTGTTAAACTGTTGTCCCCATGAGCAGGTATTTACATCTGTTATTATTGTTCCTGGTTCCGGCAACGGCTTCACTGTACGCACAGGAGGAAGCCGTTTCAGCCGGTAGCCGGGAAACTGTTCCCAAGGTGAGTTATCTTTCGTTTGGCGCCGGAACCGACAACTGGCTGTTTCAGGGGCTGTCAACCGAAGAAAAAATATCGTTGGCAAACGATCTCAAAATGGCCGGCTACGCCACGGACTCCTTTGATTACCAGAGGATGGACATAATTGTTCCCTTAAATTTGGGATATGGAGGTTTTTCGGCAGGTTTTTCGTTTATTTACTCGGTGATAGCCGATAAATATAAGGCTGTTGGAATGGCTAACCAGCCGGGTTTCATGTTCTCGGTAGATTATATGATTCCTTTTTAGATGATTATTTATGAGGGTATTGATAGTTGAAGACGAAAAAGGTCTCGCCAAAGAGATCGAAGGGTTTCTCCGAAAGGAGGGATTTAATTGTGATCTTGCCCATACCGGACAGCAGGCGTCGCGACTGTTGGCCGAAAATCCGTACGATTTGGTGCTACTTGACATCGGTCTGCCCGATATGAACGGACTCGACCTGGTGGATGAACTCAGGTATATCAACGAGGAGGCGTCGCTGATAATAGTGACGGCCAGGGGGGAGATAGAGGATAAGGTGAAGGGTTTTAATCTGGGGGCGGACGATTACCTGGCCAAACCTTTTTCCCTGGTGGAACTCCATCTGAGGATGCAGGCGGTGATACGGCGGCGTTTTGGTACAAACCCCAACGGCATAACTTTTGGTGATTTTTTACTCGACCCGAACGCCAAGGTATTGTTAAACAAGGGAGTAAGCGTCGATTTAACAAAGAAGGAATATGATATTCTCTATTATCTGTTGCTCAACAGGAAGAGGATACTCGATCGTATGCAATTGACGGAACATATCTGGGGAGATTTTTTTGAAGACGATTTGGATTCAAATTATATAGATGTACATATAAAGAATATTCGCAAGAAATTGGCGAAATACGATAGTGGAACCGATTGGATCAAGACAGTCAGGGGCGTAGGCTACAGGTTTAACGACGAGTGGGCGATATGAAGGCGATACGACTGAAACTGAAGGACAAGTTGATAATGGTCAACCTGCTTGTAAAGTTGGCCATAATGGCCGTTATTGTCCTTGTTGTACCTACCGTCGCGATAAAATTCAGCATCAACCAGACCGATGAGAACCTGATACGCAAACTTGACAATACCCTGGCCATGATCGACTCGATGGGCATAGAGGCTTTTCTTACGGAAGAAGACCAGGCTTTTGGCAGTTACAATATCCTGAAAGAGGAGTATGTGTCGTTGGAAAAAATGGAGGCTGACACGTTGTTGAACTACATCGGTTTTTCGGAGAGGATCGTTGACAACAGCATAGTTGATTACAGGACGCTGAACTATTCAATAGAAATAGACAACAACTATTACCTGATAGAGATAGGGGAGAGCTTGGAGACAATCTTCGCGCTGGAGCGGCAGTTGCGCCGGTACGCCTTGATCTTTATGTTGATGCTGATAGTGGTTACCATTGTTTTGGAATTCTTTTCGATAACCACTCTGCTGAGACCACTCGACAGGATAGTGGCCAATATAAAATCATCCCGTTCGCCATCCTCCTTCAACTATGACAAGGTGCCGACCAGCACGACCGATTTTGAATACCTGCAGGAGACTATCCATTCGCAGATGCGAAGGATAGAAAAGGCCTTTAACAGTGAGAGGGAATATATAAGCGACGTTTCGCATGAACTGCTCACACCGATAAGCGTGATACAGAGCAAACTTGAGAATATGATAAGCGAGGGTAACCTGCCGGAGTCGGAACTTCCCAGGGTCTTCGAAGCCAGGAAGATGCTGGGCCGGCTCACTGTGATGGTTAGAACCCTGCTCACGCTGTCAAGAATTGAAAACGACGAATATCCTTTGAAGGAGAGGGTAGATATTGGCGAGATAGTGGAAAATGTCCTGGAGGAGTTGAGCGACAGGCTCGAAGCGAAAGCTCTGTCGCTAAAGGTGGATTGGAAAGCCCCGGCGACAAAAATATCGGGAAACCGGCAACTACTTTTCAATATGTTCTATAACCTGGTAAACAATGCGATAAAATTCACCGTTAAAGGTGGGATAACCGTTACAGCCGAAGAGAAAGAGGACAAAACAGTTGTCACGATAGAAGATACAGGTAAGGGTATCCAGGCCGATCGGTTAGAGGGACTTTTTACTAGGTTTGGCGCTCACGACACCGATGGGGGAGGATATGGTTTGGGGCTTGCCCTGGTCAAAAAGATATGCGACTACCACTCGATCCTTATATCGGTGGAATCGGCTCCCGGCATGGGAACAAAATTCTTCCTGGAGGTTAAGCGGGAGGAGTAGCGGGGCCTACAGCGGCAGTGCTCCGGGAATTAACAAGGAACAAAGGGTTATAAAAGCAGGATCAACACAGCTTGAGCTATAATTACCCTGAGAAACATTCCCAGCGGATAAACCGTAGCGTACGCGATAGCGGGAGAATCCCCGGGAATAAGATCATTGGCGTAGTTGAGTGCCATTGGGTTGGCCATGCTTCCGCAGATCAATCCGCATACGGTGCCGAAATCTATTTTCAGTATCCAAAAGGAGATTATCCCTACTATAACTATGGGAATAAAAGTTATGGCGAATCCCAGCAAAACCCAGACAATCCCCTGTGGCTGTATCACAATGTTGAAAAAGTCCCCTCCGGCATCCAGACCTATACATGCCAGGAAAAGATAGAGGCCCAGTTCCCTGAGCATTAGGTTGGCACTTCGGGTGGAGTATATAACCATGTGGATTCTTGGACCGAACGTTCCGATCACCATTCCCATGATCATCGGACCTCCGGCAAGTCCCAGTTTCACGGGAGCCGCCATACCGGGTATCGCTATCGGAACAGATCCGAGGATTACTCCGAGGATTATTCCGATGAATATTGGGGCCAGATTGGGGTCGTTCAACTTCTGCGCCGCGTTTCCCATAATCTTTTCCACATTTTTTATCGCCTCACTGCTGCCCACCACAACGACCCTGTCGCCCATCTGCAGGACAAGATCGCTTGTGGCCAAAAGTTTTATTCCACTGCGGTAGACCAGGCCGACATTTACCCCGTAAATGTTCCGCAGGCGCAGTGATCCCAGTCTCCTCCCGTTAATTGCCGGTTTGGTTACAAGAATAATTTTTGAGGTAAGTTGTGATTCAGGCGCGTTCCAATTGATATTCTCGCTGTTCCAATCCCGTTTCTCCTCTTCGCCAAAGAGTTTGATCAGATCTTTGCTGTCCCTTTTTGTCGTTACAACCAATATCCTGTCGCCTTTTTCCAACAATGTATCCGAAACAGGCACGGAGATAACCCCTTCGCGCCACATCCGGGAAATAACGAAATTGGTATCGCTTGTTTTGGCTATTTCGGCGATGCTTTTGCCCTCAATGGCTTCGTTGGAAACGATAAAGGTAGCGATGTAAGTGTCCCGCGGCGAGCTTTTCTTTATTGGCTCAAGCCGCTCTTCCTTCACAAACCTCCGCATCCCGGCAATGGCGAAGATAACTCCAAGGACCCCCAGAGGATATGCCACTACACAGCTAAGCGCCATACTGCTTTGGTCGATGTTCATCTGTGACAGTGTCTGTTGCGCCGCGCCAAGGGCCGGTGTGTTTGTTGTTGCCCCACAAAGAACACCAACCATGTTGATCAGGGATACAGGTGTAATATAGCTGAAAAGAATGGCCAGAAAAGTACCCAATAAAATTATTGTAATACCAATCAGATTTAGTTTTATGGATTTTCTGCCAAATGATGAAAAAAAACCGGGACCTACCTGCAGCCCCAGGGCATAGACAAAAAGAACCAGGCCAAAAGATTGCACGAACGACAATACATTGGCATCTATTGTCAGCCCCAAATGGCCCGCCAGGATGCCCATAAAGAAAACAAACGAAATACCCAGGGAAACGCCCCCAATTTTTATCTTGCCCAGGGTCATGCCCAAGGCACATATAGATGTCAAAACCATAATGGCCTGGGCAACGGAGTTTTCAACTAAAAGACTTCTAAGCAGATCCATAAAAGCTCTTTAAAAAACTTCTTTTCCTGAAAAGGATCGCCAAAGATAGTCATAATAAGCATAAAAAGAGGGTGAAAAATTCTTCACCCTCCAAACAAATATTTTTCGCAACCCAATATCTATCGCAGTTCCCCCGCGAGGTACTTTTCGTAAGCGGCCAGATCCACCAAACCGTGGCCGGAAAGGTTGAAGAGTATGGTTTTTTCCTTGCCCTCTTCCTTGGCTTTCAAAGCTTCGGCAATAACCGCGGAGATCGCGTGACAAGATTCCGGAGCGGGTATGATACCTTCTGTCTTGGAGAAGAGTATACCTGCCTTGAAACTGTCGAGTTGTTCAATATCCACTGCCCTTACAATACCATCTTTATAAAGTTGGCTTACAATGGCGCCCGCACCGTGGTAGCGCAACCCACCGGCATGAATGGCGGCGGGCTGGAAGTCGGTACCCAAAGTGTACATAGGGATCAGTGGCGTCAACTGGGCCGTGTCGCCGAAGTCATGCCTGAACTCTCCTTTTGTCAGTTTCGGACAGCTCGCGGGCTCAGCGGCGACGAAATCTATCTTTTTGCCTCCATTAAGCTGGTGGCGCAGGAACGGGAGCATGATACCGCCAAAGTTTGAACCGCCGCCGAAACAACCGATCAGGATGTCGGGATAGTCGCCCGCGATCTCGAGTTGTTTTTCAGCCTCGAGGCCTATGATTGTCTGGTGCAGCATTACAAAGTTGAGCACGCTGCCCAGTGTGTAGCGCGTATCGGGATTGGTTACGGCCCGTTCTATAGCTTCAGAGATAGCCATACCCAATGTTCCGTTGGTATTGGGGTAATCCTTGAGGAATTTGCGTCCCGCTTTGGTTGTGTCGCTTGGCGAAGGGGTAACTTTACCGCCATAGGTCTGCATGATGATTTTCCTGTAGGGTTTCTGTTCGTAACTTATTTTTACCATGAAGACTTCGATATCCAGACCGAAATGTTTCGCCGCGATGGCGATAGCCGATCCCCATTGTCCGGCTCCGGTTTCGGTCGTAAGATGTTTGATGCCCGCTATTTTGCTGTAATAAGCCTGTGGAAGCGCCGAGTTCAGTTTATGTGAACCTACGGGGGATACACTCTCGTTCTTGAAATATATCTTGGCGGGAGTGTCAAGCGCTTTTTCCAGACCGGATGCTCTTACTAACGGTGTAGGTCTGTAAATCTTGTAAAGTGTCAGCACCTCATCCGGGATGTCGATCCATCTCTCGGTAGAGAACTCCTGTGCCGCGAGTCCGGGCGCGAATATCGATTCCAGTTCTTTTGCTCCAATGGGTTGCCTGGTTCCGGGATGGAGCAATGGCTGCAGGGGAGTCGGCAAATCGGGTAGTACGTTATACCATTGCCTGGGCATCTCCGATTCCGGAAGCACGAATTTTTTTGTAGTTTTCAATGGGTTCATCTTTTTATCGGTTTAAAGATTAATAATGATTTTATTAATAAAATTTCAAAAAAAAAAGCACGCTGTGATCAGCGTGCCTAAAATGTATTTCTTTGGATTATACGACGGTCCGGACCACAGTCTAAAACTGAAAACTGCACCAGGACCAATAGTATATTCCGTAATTTCTCATTTAACCTTTTTCTTTGTTGTTTTAAGTTTTCCGTCGATTACCTATCGGCAGACACGGCAAAAGTATCAAAAATTTTTATTTACCAACAGTTTCGCGTAAAAAAATTAAGCAGGAAAGCAAAAAATAATTTTTGTCGGCTCCTACTGTTATTTGTCGATCACTTTTACGCCGATACTTCTCAGGTCATCGAAAAATGTGGGATATGATTTGGAAACAGCGTGCGAATCTTTTATATGCACCTCTCCACCGGCTTTCAGCGCCAGAACAGCCAGGGCCATCGCTATGCGGTGATCGTTTCTCGAAGCGGTTTTTCCGCCGGATACGGGACCACCCGTTATCAGCATGTAATCGTCCACAATTTCCACTTTCACCCCAAGGTTTGAAAACTCTTCCACTATGGCGGTGCTTCTGTTGCTCTCCTTGTTGATCAGCCTGTTTACCCCTTTGATGGCGGATGTACCGTTACAGTATGCGGCTAACACCGCGAGGGGAGGGAACAGATCCGGCGCATCGGTAGCGTCGAACTCAAAAGATATCATCTCGCTCTTATATACCTCAATGTAATCACCTGTAATGACCATTTTGGCACCGGCTTTGTCGAGAGCCGTGAGTATCGCCTTATCGCTCTGTTGGCTGGACATGGAGAGACCTTTCACCCGTAACGGTCCGTTGATAGCACCGGCGACAAGCAGGAAGGCTCCGCCGCTCCAGTCGCTTTCCACGGAATATTCTCGGGCCTTGAATCGTTGGTTTCCCTTTATCCAGAAATAGTTATAACCACTTCGTCGAATCTCGACCCCAAAGTCGTCTATTAACTTTAGCGTCATATCAATGTAGGGTTTGCTCTTCAGGTTGGTTACCTCCACCTCGGAATCCCCTTCGGCTATCGGCAACGCCATCATCAGCCCCGTTAGTATCTGTGAGCTGAGCGACCCGTCTATCGTACATTTTCCCCCCTTCAAAGGTCCGTGCAGTTTTATCGGTAAAAATCCGTTGTTGGTCTCACAGCTTACCCCAAATTGATTGAGAGCCTCTTCGATCATTCCAAGGGGACGGTTTTTCAGGCTGCCGCTACCGTTGACAATAATCTCTTCAGGGAAGAGGGAGGCGATAGGGGAGAACATTCTTGCCGCGAGTCCCGACTCTCCGCAATGTATTTTATTCTCCCTCAATCCGGTTGAACCGGAGATTTTTATCTTATCCCGGGAGGGTTCCACTTTGGCACCCAATCCCGTGGCGATGCTCATGGCGGCAACGGCATCGTCGCAGTATGACGGATTGTAGATTATGGTCTCTCCGTCGGACAGCAAACCGGCAGCTATAGTTCTCTGGGTGATGCTTTTGGACGGGGGCGCGGATATCTCGCCATTGACTTTGGATGGAACGACAATTCTCCTCATAACAACTACTTAAAAAACTGTAATGTGAAATTACTAAATAAATTGGATTCGGCAAAACTCGTTATTTTTTCCTTCTCTTTTCAAGCAGGCAACAATCAAAAAGCGAAAAACAACTATCCGCTATTCGGACCGGTTGCGGGTTATTTATGTCTCGACTTAAGGATACCTTCCACATCCTTCAACTTCACCCCCTTGACCTTAAATAAGATAAGAAGATGGTACAGAAGGTCAGCCGACTCGTTTAAAAACATATCTATATTGTTGTCTTTTGCCTCTATGACCACCTCTACCGCCTCTTCGCCCACCTTCTGCGCCGATTTGTTCACACCCATTTTGAAAATTTTGTTGGTATATGAGGCCGGGTCATCATCCGCGATTCTCTGTTCGATGACTTTTTCCAGCTTGTATAAAAATCCTTCCGGGGCATCGTTATCAAAACATGAGTTGTTGCCCGTGTGGCACACCGGTCCAGCGGGGTCTACCCTTATAAGAAGGGTGTCGCCATCGCAGTCGGCTTTAATATCCTTTACATACAAAAAATTGCCCGAAGTCTCCCCCTTAGTCCATAATCTCTGTTTACTTCTGCTGAAAAAGGTGACTTTCCCTTCGGCAAGGGTTTTCTGGTATGCCTTTTCGTCCATGAACCCCATCATCAGTACCTGAAGTGAGGTGTTATCTTGTATTACCGCCGGCACCAATCCTTTGCTGAAATCTATCTTCATAGCCTGTTGTTTTAGTTTTTATATTACTGCCTGTTAATCCTGGATTCTGTCATACAAAATCAACGGTGCCCCAAAATTACACCTTAAACCTTTAAAAGCGGGTCTAACGGGTAAAAATATTGGTTTATAGTATAAAAAAGGCGCCGAAAATGGTGCCGGCGCCTTTTTTGTCGATTAGTTGGTTATCAATTATCGCGATATACAGTAAAGTTTATTAAATCCCCGCAAAAATATGGAGTTGCCCGATACAACCGGAGAAGCGCTGAAATTATCGTCCAGTTTATTGGTAGAGGTTATCTGGAAGTTTGTACCGGACTTGACAACGTGACATGTTCCCGTTGAACCCAGAAAGTAGATGTTGCCGGCGGCGACCACGGGCGATGGGTAGGCGCTGCCCATATCAGGAAGGTTTTGCCCTTCGTAATATATCTCTCCCGTTTTGGCATCGGCGCAGGTCAGTTTCCCGGCGTTGCCGAAAAGGTAGTACAACTTTCCATCGTACAGCGCGGGCGACGGTACATAAGGGGCGTTTTTGCTCAATTTCCACATAATAGCGCCGGTCCCATCGATGTTGCCTTTGGCTTTGGAGAGATCCACGGCCACTACCGAGTTGCCCCTGTAACCGCTTAGGAGGTACACCGCTCCATCTCCATAAGCAGGATGAGGTATGACGTTTTCCGTCAGTCCGTTCGCCTGCCAGATAATATCTCCGTTGGACAAATCATAACTTATTACCTTATTGGTGCCGGCTGTTATCAGTTGGGCTTTTCCCGCGTATTCAACAATTATGGGGGAGGTCCAGCTTGTCGGCTCGTCGCGTTTCTTTACCCAAACATCCTTTCCGGTGTTGGCGTCGACCACAATTATTTTGGAATCTGCCTGGTCGTCCCATTGAACCGCTATTTTGTCCTTGTAAAGCGCCGGTGAGCTACCTTCGCCGAAATTCATCCTCGTCTCCATCTGTCCGAAGTTGCGCGACCATACCAAGTTGCCCTGCATATCCAGACAATAAAGTCCTCTCGAACCGAAGTAGGCGTAAACATGTTTTCCGTCGGTAACGGGCGAATTGGATGCCCAACTGTTGTCGTTGTGCGTGCTTCCCTCGGTGGGCTTCTCCTCAGCGAGAACCTTTTTCCAAAGCTCCTTGCCACTGTTCTTGTCAAACGCCATTATGACGAACTGAAGAGGAGAGTTAACTTGGCTGGATGGTGTCTGTTTTTCCCCATCCGCGGCCGATGTGACAAAAATAGTATTGTCCCAGATTACGGGCGTAGAGTGTCCTCTGCCCGGCAAATCTACCACCCATTTCACATTACTTGTTTCGCTCCACGATGTTGGAGGATTTCCGGATGGAGCAACACCGTCGCCGTTGGATCCTCTCCAGGCAGGCCAGTTGGTGTCTTGACAAAAGATATTTGTCGCGATAAAAAGTGCCGCTAAAATTAGTGTCGCTTTTTTCATTTATTATCGTTTTAAAAGGTGAAAATTGTTACCAATATAGCACTATTTTTTTATTAAATATTATGGGATAATTATTTAACATTAAATTTTTGAGGCTTCCCAGATTTAACATTTCATGTTGGAACCGTTCGGATGTCCATATAAAAACTGATTTTTCCGCTCCTTTTCCCGTTTTGCCCGGTTGTCGGTATCTGTTCATACTCTTACGTTGATACCATTCTCTTTAAGGTAGTTTTTCAGATCGCCAATATTTACTTCGCCGAAGTGGAAGATGCTGGCCGCCAATGCGGCGCTACATCCCGTTGACCTGAAAACCTCGCTGAAATGTTCCATCTTGCCGGCACCTCCGGAAGCTATTACGGGAATCTTTACGGCCTTGGTCACCTCGCCTGTAATGTCGATTGAAAAACCCTTTTTTGTCCCGTCCCCCCGTATAGATGTAAGCAGTATCTCGCCGGCGCCCAGATCTTCGACTTTTCTGGCCCAGTCCACGCAATAGAGTCCCTCTATCGGGGTGTTGCCACCATCCACGCAGACGTTCCATCCTTTGGTTGTGAGGTCGGTATCTATAGCCACAACCACGCATTGGCTGCCAAACTCTTTGGCCAGTTCGGTTATCAGGGCGGGATATCTCACCGCCGCCGAGTTTATACTTATCTTGTCGGCTCCCGTCTCCAGGAGTAGGGCAGCATTTTTGACGCCTGTTATGCCGCCTCCCACCGTGAACGGCAGGTTGATCCTGGCCGCTATTTTTTCCACAAGTCCGGCGAATGGCTTTTTGTTTTCGTTGGTCGCCGTGATGTTCAGAAACGCCAGCTCGTCGGCCCCCTGTTCCACGTATGCCGCGGCCAGCTCCACCGGATCGCCGGCGTCGCGGATATCCACAAAGTTGACCCCCTTGACGGTGCGGCCGTTTTTTATATCCAGACAAGGGATAATTCTCTTTTTTAACATATGTTTTTATTTTTTGTCTTGTTGTTAAACTTACAGCTTCTTCAAAATATACCTTTTTTAACTTACCGCTCCGCTCAAAATCATCTTTTTCAACGCTTCAAGGGAGATTTTTCCTTCGTATATGGCCTTGCCTATAATTACGCCTTCGCAGCCGGCTTCCAATATCTCCTCAATGTCGTTCAACGATGAAATGCCGCCACTCGCTATAAGATTGACCTTCACTGTTTCAAGGATTTCCTTGTAAATTTCCGTTGAGGTTCCGCCCAACATCCCATCCTTGCTCACATCGGTGCATATTGTGTATAGTATTCCTTTGCCTACATTCTCCTCGATATGGGGGATCAACTCCTTTTCGGATCTCTTTGTCCATCCATGGGTGACTATTTTGCCCTCCTTGAAGTCGGCTCCCAATATTATCCTCTCGCCCCCGTAAGTCAGGAGCCATTTTTCGAACAGTTCGGTGTTGTTTATGGCCACGCTGCCCGCGGTGATTTGTCGGGCACCACATTCAAACGCGATTCTGAGGTC